>OLZW01000081.1_pt1 | contig 75845 bp, 57 predicted proteins | sample 1674281 | NCBI WGS metagenome assembly OLZW01 (sample SAMEA103958157, study PRJEB25191) | human gut metagenome | biome: human-associated habitat [ENVO:00009003]; feature: intestine environment [ENVO:2100002]; material: feces | place: Germany | collected 2013/2015
TATTGTAAATCAAATAATTAACGAGTCTTTTTACAATTATTAAGAGACACTAGTGAAATATATTTCTAACATAAATGACAAAGCATTCGCAACGCAAACTATAAATGGCAATCTTCAATATTATAAATATAGCATAAAGAAGCCTTATTGTTTATGTATCATAGCCAACTATCAACTTCATGAACTTTCTATTGAATTTACAGGAAAAATTCTTAAAGATGAATATGTTAACCTTATTAATCAGACGAATATTAGACAATGTTTTGAAGAAATCAATAAATTAGGAATCTGTACCTTATCAATAAATGACATTCTACAAGACTCAGAAGTAAGTAAATGTGATATAACGAAAGATGTAGATTATGATGACCTAAATAATATCATTGATTACATTAAGCAACATCTTGTCAATTATAGAAAATGGATTATAAAAGAAAAACACAATGGAATAGTGTTAGAAAATTCTGCCGATACGCCACGTCATCGGAAGCGGCTCACTATTTATAATAAAGAACAAGAGCTTAAACTTGTTGGAACTTGTTGGAAACAAAGATTTTCTTAATCTATTATCTAACCGAAAGGTATTGCTTAATTACTTCAAAAGCAAAATACGTTTTGAGTTTAATATTAATACAAAAACACAAATTAGAGCCTTTCTCAAAATCTCAACCAATTCATTAAATGATGTATTGACTTCAACTACCAATCCATTAGCTACAATAATCAATGAAACTATAAAGGAAACGGAAACAACACCATACATAAAAAATGTTCAGAACTATCTACGATATTTACTTTTGAAAGATTGTAGTTTTAATTTGGCAGAGGTTGAGGCTAAGATTAGAGCTTTGTCATCAACGAACACCGTTATTAGTAGAAGAATACGACCATATAAGCAACTTCTAAATAAATTGAACGACCCTACATTTTCATTATCCAAACTGCAAGAGTTGGTAAGTTTGGTATGACTGCGGAAATGCGGAAATGCGGAGTTAAAAATATCAATTTCTGAAAGTATCAATTTCTGAGAATAAGAAAAACGCTCCGCACTCCGCATTCCGCACTTAATTATATTCAAAAACAGTCATATCCAATTATAAATGAATATATGTAATGTATGTATTTAGACAAAATTTACATATAATACAGTATATCAATCAGTTACGATAAAATTAAATATTCACTTCTGCATATTTCTGAATATTTTGAGGCAAAAGAAAAGATTGGTCGTTGCTGACCAATTCCCACTATAGCAAATCATTGATGAGGCTTATTAGCTCCATAAAACTAATACTGAATTTGCAATGTCGATAAATCAAAGTCATACTCTTTAAATAAATCATCAATAATCTTATAATCTATTGACTCATCTAAATAACAGGCTATATACTTGATTATTTCATAAGTGTACAAAAATTCTCTATTGAAATAATCTTTTACATGCCTTTGGTCATCTTCTTCTTTATATGGATAGTTTGGTGAACATGCTAATTCAAAATCCAATAATTCTAACGCCCATGTGTAGTTTTGTGAATGAATTGCATTGTGTAAGATGTTGTTTGTATGCAGTATCTGTAAGTTTTTAATCAGCACATTAGCTGCTATCAAATGTTTTTTACTAAATCCAAAATCGTTATACTTTTCCCACTTTCTTATTTCATCTTTTATAGCGGATTTGTATATGAGGAAAGCTGCATCGCATATACGATAAGGGCATTCTACTGAATATTGTAACAGTACAGGTTTCAATTTATGACCATTGGTTAAAGTAATCTCTTTTTCCAACCGAATGACATATTCCATCTGATTGGTTTTTATTCCTAATCCTGCAACTTCATTTCCGACCATAAAGTCTCTAATTGCATCCTGTTCTAATAACAATCCAAAAGTATCATCACCAAATTCACCTGTGTATAAGAAGTTATACTGAAAAAAACTTAGACCATTTCCTTTACTAACAATATATTTTCCATCCTCATGTTTTCCCACTATGAAACTGCGACCATGATAAGGACTAATACATTGCATCTTTTTATCTCCATCTATAGAACGAAGATAAGGGTATATTTCACCGCCATTTCCTGCTTTACAAAGAATAGTGTACGGATATACTGAAGCCGTAATTTTTTCCATTTCCCATTAAGTTAGAAGTTAATAAAAAGGAGAAAGATACGGAATGTGTCCATACTCTCTCCTCGCCTAATTGTTAGTAAGACCTATAAGCTATGCCGCAAGCTGCTTGACTTGTCTTTGGGCAATTCGCCATGCAAATGACATTTGATACCTTACTGATTTTCAAATTCTTTTTCATCGTTTTATATGAATTAGAATGGTTATAGTAGTATTTCTTGGGGAACTACGTTTACCCACCTGCCATCAATCTCTTGTCGCTATAATCTTGCGAGTATTCACGTTTTAAATCTTCTCTAATGTAATCCTGCAATTCATTCAATACATCAGGAATAGATTTGCCATGCAATGGGTCATACCCTTTTTTCATCTTAGTAGCCAATTCGTATCTCACTTTGGCGATGTAGCAATTATTTTCGGCTGCAATAATGGGATTCCCGTGTTCTGAATAGTTGTTGCCTGCGCACAAGTTGCAATAGTCACAATATTCGTGCTTGCCGCAATCTTTATATTGGGATAGTGTTAAAGATTGCCATAAGCGCATATCTTCACTCTTTTGCCAAATATGCTTGAGGGTATCATGTTTCAAATTTCCAAACACAGCATGAAAAGAACAACACGGTATTAGATTGCCTTCGGGAGTTATACAAAATGTATTATATCCTGCACCGCAGGCATTTTCAGTCATCAATTTAGGCTGACCACCATAATTAGGAGCTTCTGCACCAACATACAACGGAATATTATCATCCCTCAGAACGATTTCTAATAGTTCAGGAGTTAACCGTAAATAGTGACTAACACATTTATCACCATCAATAGAATCAGTCAAACTAACTTCAAATTGCGCAACAGCACCATATTGTTTTGCCAAATCTGCAACTTGATAATAATGTTTGATATTCGGGCGCATGATGCAACATTTGAGATTTAAAGGTACTGCCAACTTCGAAAGCTCCTTTACTACATTCATAGATTTATTCCAAGAACCTCCTATGCGAGTAATATAATCATGTTCGGTTGCATCTCCACTATATATAGAAACGGCTACAAGGCGAGGATAATAATTTGCTAAGCGTTCTTCTTGTCCCGATAACCTTTGACCATTTGTAAAAATATCAAAAGCAATCTCTTTTTTATATAGATAATCTATTATTTCCCATACAAACGGTTTGGAAAAAGGGTCTCCACCCGATAAACACACCTTAACCAATCCCTGTTCATTCAATTCATCAATGATACGGTAATAATCATCCAATGTCATTTCTTCACGATTATGGCGTTTAGAGACTTCTGTATCATTTCTTGTTGCACCTATATTATAACAATGTATGCACTTCTCACTGCAATTATAGGTCAACTCAAACATAACACTTGCTACCCCCTTGATACTATTAATATAATCCATCTCTGCATTACTTATAGCCATTGGTAGCTTTTCTTTAGTTGTCTTTACTTGATGTTGAGATTGAATACATTTATAATGAGAAACTATTTGCCGATAGTTTTTTATACTTTCCTGTGTAATTTCTGCAGAGGTTAACAGACCGTACTTTGTTAGCTCTTCAAGAAACGGTATAAGACTTTCCATTGCCGTGTCCGTTTCTTCTGATAACATTTGAACAGACAAACAAGTGTTGCGAGGTGTATCTAATAAACGACCTACAATCTCTGCTGAGTCATCTTCAAAAAAATAACTCATACCTTCTATAAGGTTGTAGTATATAGCAACATTAGCCTCCTTGTTGTATCTGCCACAAGTCCATTCAGGGCGATAATAGATATACTTAGCCATTTTTGACTCATATGCACCTATGGCCTAACGATGTGGTTTTATTCTAATTATATGAAAGGCATAAGAAGAAAAGTGAGGCCACCATTTCTACCCTATCCTTGACGTAGGACTTCGACTTCCTGTAATATGGATAAGGAGAGAACAGACAAGCCCCACTTTGGATGGTATATAGCGAATGCTAATACACGACACCAAAGAGAGCGTCTTTCCCACACTATTCCGATATTACTTTGTGAGTTGTCGAAGTTCACGTCAACGGAATAAAGCGAAAATGCGCTTTCTTTCAATATGTCTGCACACTGATTTTTCAGTATGCGCAACAAATATAGGCATTTTCAGTGGAAAGACGCTCAATAAGATACAAATATTTGAAATTTAGCCCTTAAAAATCCAATAAATCGTATGTTTCCAACAATTCCTGTTCCCTAAGCCCTAAATATATCTTTGTTATTGACACGTTGGAGTGATTGAACAGTTCCGAAAGCCTCATCAAAGCCATGTTAGCATTCTCACCTGCCGACTCAAAGACTTTGCGGCCAAATGTCTTACGCATAGTGTGGGTGCTAAAATGCTCTATCTTCAAATTATACCGTTTTTTGATTTCTTTGAACAAAACATTTATCCGTTGTGTGGAATAGACCATCTTTTTTTGGCTGATAAAGCATTTTTCCGCATCATTCGTTATGTTCAATGCATCATGGCATTTACGGATATGCTGCTGAAAATCCGAATTAATTTTGATTATTCTCCGTTTATTCGTCTTTTTCTCATTAATCACAAACTTATCATCATTCAATAACATTTCCCAAGTCAGGGTAAGTATATCGCTGATACGCAACCCAAAGAATGAGCCGCAACCGACCAACAAAGACATACGGTAATTGCCATCCTTGTATAATTTGCGGATGAGGCTTAGCATTGTGTCCCATTCCATGTAATCCGAAGTCTGATATTTGTGATTTACTTGCTTCATAATATTCAAATTTACTTTAAATCAACTATTTTTGTATTTTTCAGTCCTATCTTTCAATATAATTATCTGATCTCCAATCTATATTTAAAAATATAAAAAAGTGAATATTGTCATGCTGCCATCTTTTGACTATTTTCTGATGGAAGTATGATTGCCATCAATTCTGTTTTCTTGACTTCATAGACTTTATTAGCTTCCTCGTCTTTGCTCCACATATTATTGTGTACATTCTCATAAGTTGCTTTCCAAAGTTCACGCATAGCATTTCTAACAGCAGCATCTTTGATAGTGGCTACCAACTCAACATAATAGCGCATTGAACCTCTTGCATTATCAATCGCAGGATGTGTGTAATCAGCCATCATCCACCACCAATCATGATTTTTCAAAACCTCTAATGCTTTGTTGATTGTTTCTATAGTTGCCATATTACTTGATTTTTCGTTATTATTCACTTCCTTAACCGCAATACAAAGATATGACATTTACTAAATATAAGCAATATTCTTAAGCTAAAAATGCTTAAATATATGACTTTTAATTATTAATTGTCATATTTCTATTTTTAAAGTAATATGAAATATTATTATGAACAGTCTGAAAATAAAAAATGGAGCTTAATAAAGCCCCATTCACTTAATCTATGATTCCAATAATTCTTTCTTCCTTAAACCCTCGCCACTCCATTTTTTGTAAGTCAATATATGCAAACATTCCAAAAAACCTCTTCGGGATTCCTGTACCTACTATATTAGCTTTAACCGCATCCGATTGAAGCGTACCTACTGCATACCTAACAGAACCATCTAACTTTTGATAACAAAATCTTACTACTTCACCTCTCATCATACGCTTTTTTAGAGTTTCAAGCATCATACCCTTAGAAATAGAAGTAGCTGCATCCATTTCAAAACCTATACACTTGATAGCCGACTTAACTACATTTGTACTATTAAATTGTATTGCCTTCATATTTATCTGCATTTAATTATTACAATACAAATATATGACATATACTTAATAAATGCAAGTAGATTAGCTTAAAGAATCTTAAATATATGATTTTTATTCATTAATTGCCATATTTGAGATACTTTTGCAAAAAGTATATTTATATGGAAACATCAGAAAAAAAGGAAAGAACAGTTATTCATTTGCAAATGGGTAATATACACGAATATTTTGGTAGTATTGCTAACATTTACGAATATCATACAATGGAAGAACTTGGTATCACTTATGGGTCATTACGAAATTATGGTTTATCACAGGATAAACCATACCAAAACAGTAAATGTGTAATCAGAAAAGGAGTATTAAAACAAAAGGCAGGAGGTAGAGGAAGAAAATGAATTTACTAAAAAGTCTTCCTCATTTTACTTGTAAAAAGGCTTCTATTGTTCTTATAGATTTCTAAACACATACCATCAGACCTATTCTCTATAAAACAGGTCTCACATTTTCCGTCACACTTGAATCCATTGGTACAGTCGTTTTCTTTATATGAACAATCTTTTATGCCATAAAATAAAACAATTAACGACCTAAAATCCTTAAATGACATTTTGTTAAAAAGAATACACCTTTTATATAATAGCAATAATATAGAAGTTTGAATAAGTTTTCCCTGCTTTTTCTGTGCTACAGACTTCATACTAAAAGTCTTATCTATTTCCTTTAAGATTTCACTTACTCTATTACGATGTATATAAGGGCATATCTTACTCCAAAATTGCTCTTCATCAAATTTTTGTTCAGTTTCAATAGCTTTATCTAATCCTTGAATAACTCGCACATAAATAGGATTATCAGGCATTATAAAATGTGCTCTACCTCTCTTTTGAGTGTCATACATAAAATATTCATACAATTCACTAACAACAGGAATTGCTGACTTCAAATCATAATAAGAAACTTTACATTCTTGAAACACCTCATCTGTAGCGAAGAATGCCCGATACTTTGTATATGGTTCTTTTTCAAAGTAATATTCTATCAGATAATTGTATTGTGCCATAGTTTAAATTATATATGCGAATATAATAAAATCCCCTCATAATCTCAATAAAATCCCCACAAAAATCTCCTAATCGACTATAACAAACTGAACATCAATAAGTTGACCACAATGTTATAACTATAATACCTTTTAGGAAAGCAAAGCAACGTATTTTTGCAATGTTGAAAGGATCCAAACGACAAAGGAATTTATTATATAATTAAAACCTATTATAAAATGGAAAAAATATTTGAATACACACCTATTAATGAAATAGTCGAGGAAGGCATGAAAGCAGAGAAACGTAAATACTTGTATAAAAATCTATGGATAGAAAAAGAACTAACCATGCTCTTTGGAACGACAAACACAGGTAAAAGCCTGTTCGCAGTTCAAATAGCAGAAGAAATTGCAAGAAATGGTGAAAAGGTTATATACTTTGACTATGAACTATCTGAACAACAATTAAGTGACAGATATGAAAATGCAGACAGAACAGGACATTATGTATTTTCAGAAAATCTAATCAGACCCAACTTAGATATGGATAAGTATGCTTCTTACAAGGAACGATTGAAAAAACTATTTGAACGGATGGAGGAAGCGTCAAAATTAGGGATTAAGATTTTCATTATAGATAATATAACCTACCTGAACCCTAAGTTATCAGATGGGGTTGAGGCTTCTAAGTTTATTATAAATTTCAAATCTAAAATGGAAGTTTTAGGTGTAAGTGTCCTGCTAATAGGACATACACCTAAAGAACAAAAAAATAAAACAGTTCTAACATTGGATAAACTTGCAGGAAGCAAAAATATATCAAACTTTATTGATTCATGTTTTGCAATAGGTAAGGTTGAAGGCGAAAACAAAATCTATATAAAACAACTCAAAGCAAGAAGCTGTGCTATAAGCTTAGATGAAAATCATGTCCTTGTAGGTACCTTTACAAAAAGAGACGATGGTTTATTTGAATTTGCTGAAGAAGGTACTGCTATGGAAAAGAATTTATTAAAAGGAAAAACTGATATAACCCCACAGAAAGAACATGCCTTCAAACTCTATCAAGAAAACTACAGTTACAGGAAAATAGCAAGCATGATAGGAGTTAGTGATAAGACTGTTAAAGCATGGATTCAAGATTACATTTCTTATCACAATGTAAAATCATATAATTATATGGATAATAATGAAATAGGTCTAAATAATGATAATAATAATCAGCTCTATTCCGTGTAACATTTATTTGGAATGGTAAGATGTATAACTTAATTTTGGCCATAAGATGAAAATTAATATTGATACTATAAAGGAAGATAGAAACTTTTCAGATATAGATAATGAGAAGGCAAAAGTGTTAGCAGATACACTTTATGAATATTCGATTTTAGTGTTTAACATTTATAATAAAGCTGTAGCATGAGTGAAGTATTTGAATTAAAAAATTTCGCTAAAGGGAAAAAAGAGAATAAGAAAGCAGAAAGCGGTAATGCGTTGATTTACACACGTGTCAGTTCAAGCGAGCAAGTGGACGGTCAAAGCCTTGAAGTTCAATTGGAAAAGTGTAGGGAATATGCTGCAAAGCATTCCTACACCATTCTCGGAGAATTTGGGGGAACTTATGAATCCGCAAAGAGTGACAAAGAGAGAAAAGAATTTAACCGTATGTTGGACTACATTAAAAAATTCAACAAGAAAGGAAGTACACAGAAAGTAGATGTTGTTATCGTATTCAGTACATCAAGATTTAGCCGCACAGGAAGTACTACAATAATTGAAGAAGTAGAAGCAAGAGGAGCTTATGTAGTATCAGCTACATCAAGCTATGACCCACGTACAGCCGTTGGAAAATATATGCAGCTCATGGAACTTGCTAATGCAAGATTTCAGAATGATGAGAAGCGAGCAACAACCATAGAAAATAGTATAAAAGCCCTATTAAAAGGACGTTGGATAGGAAAAGCACCAAGAGGATATGACCAAAGAACAACTAAGAAGGAACAAGTAATAACAATAAACGAAGAAGGGAAATTATTGAGAAAGGCTTTCCTATGGAAAGCCAACAACAAATTAAGCAATGAAGAAATAAGAATAAAATTAGCAAAAGAAGGACTTATAATCTGCAAGCAAAAATTATCAGAGTTATTCAAAAATCCTTTCTACTGTGGTTATATGGCGCATAAGTTTCTACAAGGAGAAATAGTACAAGGTAATCATCCACCTTTGATTTCTAAAGAATTATTCTTGAAGGTAAATAATGAATTATCAAAAAATCATAGCGGATATGAGCAGAAAATAGACAAAGAATACGCACCACTAATAGGCAGTATCAAATGCCCATGTTGCGGAGGTAATTTAACAGCAAGCATATCAACCAAAATGAGAAAGAAATTCGGTAGAACAGATATAGGATATTATGTCTGTAGCCGTAAAGGATGCAAATACAATAGTTCTACAAAGAAAGTACATGAATCATTTGAAGATGAATTAAATAAATACATTTTATCTGATAAAGTATCAGAACTACTAAAACTCCAACTTAAAATGACATTTGACCAAATGAATAAAGAAAACAAAGATACAGCCTCATCCATACGGCAAAACATCAAAAAGAAAGAAAAAGAATTAGAACAGGTAGAAACAAACTACACTCTTTGTTCAGACACAAAGAGACAAAGCATTTTTGAGAAAGTTATAACAAGATTGGAACAAGAAATTAAGGATTTAAACATTGAGTACATGAAATATAATACTGAAATATTGAACCTCGATAAGTTCATAGATTATGCCTTTTCAATGAGACGTAACCTATTCATGCTATGGGAGTTACAAGGATTAGAAGGAAAAAGAAAACTTCAAAAGTTAGTATTCCCGAACGGATTTTACTATGACAAAAATAATGAGCATATTGAACCTATCAGCGTCAATTCTTTCTTTGAGTTAAAGTATTCATATCCAACCATTTGAATGGTATAAAAAAAGAGACAAACCGTCAAAATAACGATTTGTCCCTTAGAGTACTCGAAGCGGGACTTGAACCCGCACAGCCGCAATGGCCAAGGGATTTTAAGTCCCTCGTGTCTACCGATTCCACCATTCGAGCAGCCTTTCAAAGAAGAGCGGAAAACGAGACTCGAACTCGCGACCCTAACCTTGGCAAGGTTATGCTCTACCAACTGAGCTATTTCCGCGTTTACGGGTGCAAATGTAGGGAGTTTTATAATAAGCTCCAAACATTTCTCCCGTTTTCTTTACAAAAAAATATATTTTATCGACCTAAAAGGCTTTTTTCAGCCTGTTCTACTGCTGAGAAGTTAAACCCTTTCGATATTTCTTCCATTAAACCGACTATTTTATCATTGCATAAATTACCTATACTTCCAGCATGGGTATGATGCACCTGTTTGTTATGAGTAAATTTGCCAGCTTCAATATCCAATCCTACCTTCTTATAAGCATCACGGAAAGGCATACCTTCTGCTGCCAGACGGTTAACTTCTTCCACACTGAATATATACAGATATTTATCATCGTCCAATATATGCTCATTTACCTTTATCTTATCCATAATGTAAGCAGACATACGCAGACAATCTTTCAATTCTTCGAATGCGGGAAGGAAAACCTCTTTGATGATTTGCAAATCACGGAAATATCCGGAAGGAAGATTATTCATTATCATCATAATCTGCTGAGGGAGTGACTGCAACTTGTTACATTTTGCACGGGTCAACTCAAATACATCCGGATTCTTTTTATGAGGCATGATGCTGGAGCCTGTGGTACATTCGTCGGGGAGCTTCACAAAGCCAAAGTTCTGGCTGCTGAACATACAAGCATCAAAAGCCATTTTCGAAATGGTTCCGGCGATAGAAGACAATGCAAATGCCACATTGCGCTCCATCTTTCCACGTCCCATCTGAGCATAAACCACATTATAATTCATTGAGTCGAACCCCAAAAGGCGGGTCGTCATTTCGCGATCGAGCGGGAAAGATGAACCATAACCGGCTGCCGAACCTAAAGGATTGCGGTTACACATTTTATATGCTGCCTGCAAAAACATCATGTCGTCAACCAGGCTCTCGGCATAAGCACCAAACCACAAGCCAAATGAAGAAGGCATAGCTATCTGCAAATGGGTATATCCCGGCATCAATACATCTTTATATTTATTACTCTGAGAAATCAATACATGGAACAAATCTTCCACAGCCTCAGCAATCTGCTTAAGTTGCTCGCGAGTAAAGAGTTTCAAATCGACCAGTACCTGATCATTTCGCGAGCGCCCGCTATGTATCTTTTTTCCAACATCTCCCAACTTGCGAGTCAGCATCAGCTCTACTTGTGAATGTACATCTTCTATTCCGTCTTCGATGACAAACTCGCCACGTTCGGCAGAAGCGTAAATATTCTTCAGTTCTGCCAATAGAACCTGCAACTCATCTGCCGACAACAGACCAATACTTTCAAGCATAGTAATATGAGCCATCGAACCTAAAACATCATGCTTAGCCAGATAAAGGTCCAGCTCACGGTCTTTTCCTACGGTAAAACGGTCTATTTCCTCATTTACCTGAACGCTTTTTTCCCAAAGTTTCTGAGCCATAGTTCTATTTTTTAATAAGGTATCATAGCTAACATATCCGCCAGTCTTTCTACTCCTTCCTGCAACGGTTTAGAAATCATAGCTTTCATAAACATATTCACTTCGGCACGAATGGTGACCTTAATTTTAGCCTCTGCTTCTGTTACCGGAAGTATTTGTATCCATAAATTCAATGGAACAGGAGTTTTGTCACCTTCGAACTTAACACACTTCATCGGTTCACGTTCGATGATACGCAATGTCAAATTGATACCTTGTACTTTTAATGTTAATGAATCACGGTCGAAAGACAAGTCCTCTATTTTACCACCCAACTTATCTTTCATCATATCCAGACGGTCGCGCACTGATTCCAGATTGCTTAAATCCGACAATTTATTATATACCCGCTCTTGGCTATAAGGTATATGTTTTACTGTGCTTTCAAATTGTACCATAATCTTTTATAAAAAAAGAGCACGGATTACACAGAAAACACGGTTTGCTGACAAAAACCGTGCACTCCGTGTAATCCGTGCTCAGTATAATTATTTAATTTCAATTATTTTCCAGTCCAGTGTGCAGGATCTTCTCTCCAAGCCTGAAGAACCGGTATATCCTGTTCGTCAATATAATCAGTCTTCAAAGCTGCATCCAACACAGCATTGTAGTTGGTCAATGTAACCAGCTCTACTTTTGCATTCTTGAATGCTTCTGCTGATACATCGAAACCGTAAGTGAACGAAGCTACCATACCGATAACATCGCATCCATTACGACGAATAGCATCAACAGCCTTCAAGCTGCTGCCACCTGTAGAAATCAAATCTTCTACTACAACAACTTTCATACCCGGACGAAGTTCACCTTCAATCAAGTTTTCGAGTCCATGATCTTTTGGACTTGAACGTACATATACAAACGGGAGGTTCAATTCTTCTGCCACCAAAGCACCCTGAGCGATAGCTCCTGTTGCTACGCCGGCAATAGCGTCTACCTCACCAAACTTTTCAAGAATAACGCGGCAAAGCTCCAACTTCACGAAATTACGTAATGCTGGATAAGACAAAGTCTTGCGGTTGTCGCAATAAATAGGCGATTTCCAACCAGAAGCCCAAGTAAACGGGTTAGCCGGCTGAATCTTTACGGCTTTTACTTTCAGCAATTTTTCTGCAAATAATCTTTCCAAAGCTTTCATAACCTTAATATATCTGATAAACGTTGGTGCAAAATTATGTAAATCCTACGTGATTAGGAAATATATGTGTATCTTTTTTAGTTAAAGAAATCATTTTGTTCATCGGGCCCATGCCAAAGTCAACACACTAATCTTTATATTTTCCACTCCAAGCAGTGCGTCGGCACAAGCTACCAGCGTAGCTCCTGTAGTAAGAACATCATCAACCAGCAAAATATGTTTATCATGCAAGTTTGCAGCATGGGGTGTAGGCAAAAACAGCCGGTCTACATTTTGCCAACGTGCATAACCGCTTTTGTGGGTTTGAGTCGCATTATTACGAGAGCGCACTACTGCATCTGTACAGAGAGGGATACCCGTTACACATGATATCCCCCGCGCCAGAAGCTCACTTTGGTTATATCCTCGCTGACGCAATCGGGAAGAGAACAAAGGAACCGGAAGCAGATAATCTATTCCTTCAAAAAAGCCGGAATCACACAATTCTCCAGCCATATATTCTCCCATCTTGCAACAAAGTTTTTTCCGCGCATGATATTTCATGGCATATAAAATCTGAGCCACATCTCCTCCTTTTGCATAATAAAAAAGTGAAGAAGCACGAACAACCGGGAAACGTCCCCAAAAGCATTTCTCCATTTCATTGCCTGAAGTATTACCTAAATGCGTATATGGTAATGACGAAAAACAGGATATACAAAGTCCGTCTTCGCTTTGCAAGAGTTTCTTCCCACACGACAGGCATAAGCGAGGAAAAAGGAAATCCCGTATGTCAGTCCATAAATTCATCAGGATCTTTCTGTTTAATATAGCGCAACACCTCATCTACTGTAAACCCTCTGCCTACAGCAAAACGAATAAGTTTTGTATTGCGTTCGTATTCGTTTTTCCCCGAAACAGTTTTACTCTTCTGACGCAACAGTTCTTTCAAGTTCTCACAGTATTCGGTTTCGTCTATTTCATCCAGACCTGCAGCAATATCTTCCGAGGAAAGTTGCTTCTGACGAAGTGCCTGAGCAATTTTCATCCTACCCCAACGCGCAAACCGATATTTATCGCGAACAAAAGCTTTACAAAAGCGCTGAGTATCCAGATAACGTTCTTTTTTCAAATGCTCCAGAATATGTTCTGTCACTACATCATCGGCTCCCCAAAGATTCAACTTAGATATTACTTCAGAAGGGCAATGTTCGGCCGTTGAGCAATATGCTTCGGCTTTATATTTCAATTCATCTTCGGTATATTCTTTCATGGTCTGAATGCTTTTATCATACGGTCGTTGCCAAACATATCTTTTCTTAATTCTACAGATTGATACCCCATTCCTTCAAGCAACTGCACTGTTTCTTTGCCATATGCCCGATTAATCTCATAATACAAAGTACCACCTGAAACTAAAATGTCACAACCTACTTCTGCTATCCGTCGGTAGAATAAGAGCGGATCACTATCCGGAACAAACAAAGCCAGTTCAGGCTCCCAATCCAATACGTTTCGCTCCATCCCGCTACGTTCTTTCTCTGTAATATACGGAGGATTGCTCACCAGAACATCGACATGAATATCCGGTAACGCAGTATCGAATATATCGACTTGAGCTAAAGTGATATCAACCTGGTTGAGAAGTTTATTCCGCCGGGCAATATCCAATGCTTTTTCTGACACGTCCCATGAAGTTATTTTACTTTGTTTTAATTTTTTGCCCAATACGATAGGTATACAGCCACTACCCGTTCCTACATCCAAAATCCGTACTCCGGCTTTATCTGTGCAATCCGAGATAATCCAGTCTATCAGTTCAGCAGTTTCGGGCCGGGGGATTAAGGCTCCAGGTGCCACTTCAAAAGGTAATCCACAAAAATCGACCTTACCCAATATGTATTGTAAAGGCTCATATCGTTTCAGGCGGGAAAGAATATCTTCCAGCCTGTCACACTCGTTCTTAGAAAAATTCATATCTTTGCCCGCATAGAGTTCCGTGGTGGACAGACAAAATACATCTGTCAATATCCACTTTGCCAATGCCGCTGTTTCCTCTTCCGGGTAAACTCCTGCAAGCGTCTGCCTGATGTAAGTATAAATAGGATGCATAGGTACAAATGTAAGAATAAAAAACAAACCGAATATGACAAAAGATGAAAAATATATCCGCCGCTGCATACAGCTGGCGCGTAACGGGATGTGCAATGCTGCACCAAATCCAATGGTAGGAGCCGTAATTGTCTGCAACGATCGTATTATCGGTGAAGGTTACCACGTACGTTGCGGAGAAGGCCATGCCGAAGTCAACGCAATCCGTTCTGTAAAAGATGAGAGCTTGCTTAAAAAATCTACTATTTATGTCAGTTTGGAACCATGCTCTCACTATGGGAAAACACCTCCTTGTGCCGATTTAATTATAAGTAAAGGAATTCCTCGCGTAGTAGTAGGATGTGTCGATCCTTTTTCACTTGTTTCAGGCAGAGGTATACAGAAATTAAAAGATGCCGGAATCGAGGTAACAGTCGGAGTTCTGGAGAATGAATGTCGGGCATTAATAAAACGTTTCGTTACTTTCAATATCCAGAAACGCCCATACATAACTTTAAAATGGGCAGAATCGGCAGACGGATTTATTGATGTGAATCGTGAAAGCGGCCAGCCTGTTATACTTTCTACTCCAATAACATCTATGTATGTACATAAGCAACGGGTAGAACATCAAGCTATCCTGGTCGGACGTAAAACAGCCTTACTGGATAACCCTTCACTCACAACACGCAACTGGTATGGTAAAAATCCTATCCGACTGGTTATAGATAAAGAGCTGACTCTACCTTTGAACTTAAAATTATTCGACGGTAAGACCCCGACATGGGTATTTACAGCTTTAGAAAAAGAATCGACGACAAATATTATTTACTACAAACTGGATTTCAATCAGAATATTCTGCCACAAATATTACAAATATTATACGAAAACAAACTTCAGTCATTACTCGTAGAAGGAGGCAGTCAACTCTTGCAATCGTTTATTGACGAAGAAATATGGGATGAAATTTATATAGAATACTCTGAAGCACTACTCCATAAAGGAGTAAAACACCCTGTTGTTCCTGCAGGATATGGCAAACAGGTTTTGTCAAGAGATAAAAGCACCATCATTCATTATGAAAAATAAGCACAAAAATATGCCAATTCACAGATAAAAAAGTTACGCTTATCCATAATTTTATATAAAACTTGATATAAAAGTTCCTATTCGAAAAAAAACTTTCTACTTTTGCAACTTGTAATCAAAGACAATTTTATAAATGAAAATAAAGTTTTTACCCATACTGCTAGTTAGCTTACTCGTCACGATGTCTGCAATGACTTCATGTCTGGACAATGATATTGAGCAGGTTACTTATAGTTCTGAAACAAGCATTACTTCATTCTCACTTGGTACACTGCATGTCAAGAGAGTTGGAAAAGACTCGAAAGGAGAAGATTCTACATATACGGATACCATTTCCATGGCAAATTATCCTTTCACCATCAATCAGGCTATGAGAACCATTGAGAATAAAGATTCACTTCCTGTTGGAACTGATATCTCAAGAGTGCTCACAAAAATCACAGCTGACACTGATTACATTCTGTATGGTAAAATCGATTCAGAAGGAGCTGAAGCCAAAGATACTCTCTGGACTTCAAGCGATTCTATCAACTTTGCATTTGCTCCAACAGAAGGACTTTCCTTCAAAGTTTTGGCTTATAGCGGCGTAATGGGTAAGGCTTATCGTGTAAAAATCAATGTTCACAATCAGGAACCTGACTCTTTACAATGGACAAAAGAACCCATCGGAACAGGATTCACTTCCGGCACTTTAATCAAGCAAAAAGCAGTTTATGCCAATGATAAGATTTATGTATTCGGAACTACACAGAATGGCAAACAGGTAGTTGAATACACGTCTGTTTCAAACGGAACGCCTGGAACATCATGGACAACAATTAATTTGCCTGATGCTACAGATACTTACTCTGCAACACTTTGCCAAGGTAATATTTACTTCCTCGTAGAACAGGTTTTGTATAAACTGACAGATAATGGTTGCGAAGCATCTTCGGTTTCTAATTTGTCTCAACTTATTGCTGGCATAGACAATCTGTTATATGCACGCACTGCCAAAGATGAATCGTATGTATATGATGTACAAGCCAATAGTGGAACAACAGAAAATTATAATATAACAGATTTTCCTAGCAAAGGTACAAGAACATTATCGGTAAATATTCCGGTTTCTTACAATACCAGCCTGACCCGTGCTGTCGTTATGGGATATAATACAGAAAAAGCAGATGGTTCTGGTATCGTTTCTACACGCCTGACAAACGATAATACATGGAGCACTTATAATTATGAAGAAGCAGACACATTCAGATGCCCGAATATTGTTGATCCTTCATTGATTTATTATAACAAGAAGCTATATGTATTCGGCGGTGAAATTACAAGTAAAGATTATACAGACTATAAGAATCCGTTCAGTACACTCTTCTGTTCTACAGATAACGGTCTGACATGGGAAACCGTTAAAGAAGATATGACATTTGCTACAGAAGGTACATCTTTCGTAGAATTGTATAACAGAGGAAAAGTTAAGGGTGAAGGAAGTTATTCGTGTGTTGTTGACAAAGATAACTTTATTTGGATAATCTGGAACAACGGATACATGAGTAGAGGACGAATTAACCATTTTGGATTCCTTCCTAAATGGGAATAATACATTTATAATCCGAAAGCTATGCTATATAAAGACCAAGTGGATAAGACACGAATCCCCGCCCACATCGCCATCATCATGGATGGAAACGGGCGATGGGCAAAACAGCGAGGACTAGTTCGTTCGCTCGGACATCAGGCGGGTGCAGAAACTGTTCATGTCATTGCAGAAGAAGCATCAAATCTGGGAGTAAAATATCTCACACTTTATACTTTTTCTACCGAGAACTGGAATCGCCCAGCAGACGAAGTAGCAGCATTAATGAGTCTTCTGATAGATTCTATCGAAGAAGAAACCTTTATGAAAAACAATATCAGTTTCCGTATTATTGGAGAAACTGAAAAATTACCAGCCGATGTACTGAATCGTCTGAATCAATGTGTACAACGAACTTCAAAAAACACCGGTATGTGTCTGGTATTGGCATTGAGTTATTCTTCAAAATGGGAAATAACCAAGGCAGTCAAAGAAATATCAGAGAAGGTGGCTTGTGGAGAACTGAATATAAATGATATAACCGATCAAACGGTCAGCCAATATCTGGCAACCAACTTTATGCCTGATCCCGACCTGCTGATACGGACAGGAGGAGAAATCCGCCTCAGCAACTATATGCTATGGCAATGTGCCTATTCCGAACTTTATTTTTGCGATACATTCTGGCCTGACTTCAAGGAAGAAGAATTCTGTAAAGCAATCTGTGATTATCAACGAAGAGAACGCCGATTTGGCAAAACAAGTGAACAAATATTGAAGTAAAAAATGCGATACTGTCTTTCTATCATTCTATTGGCTTTGGCTTGCATTTTCAGCTATTCAACTGTTAATGCACAAGAAAATAACAAAACAGAAAACGACCAGCCGGTAATTTTGTATAATGGAACACCCAAAAAGTATGAAATTGCCGACATAAAAGTTACAGATATTGAAAACTACGAAGACTATGTCTTGATTGGAATCTCAGGACTTGCCGTAGGACAGACAATCACTGTACCGGGGGATGACATTACCAGTGCTATCAAACGCTACTGGCGTCACGGGTTATTCTCTGATGTTAAAATCACAGCAGAAAAAATAGAAGACAATAAAATCTATCTGTATATCCATTTGTCTTTACGCCCACGTATTACTGATATCCGATTCCACGGAGTAAAGAAAAGCGAACGTGAAGACTTGCAGGCAAAATTGGGTATGGCAAAAGGAAGCCAGGTTACTCCTAACCTGATAGACCGTGCAAAGATCATTATCAAAAGACATTTCGATGATAAAGGTTTCAAAAACGCAGAAATCAATATTGTAGAAAGCGAAGATCCTGCAAACAAGGAACAGGTATATGTTGATGTAAACATCGATAAAAAAGATAAAGTAAAAGTCCACAAGATTACAATCGATGGCAACAGTGTACTGACAGACAAGAAATTGAAGCGCGTTATGAAAAAGACCAATGAAAAAGGAAAACTGGTCAACTTATTCCGTGCCAAGAAGTTCATCGATGAAAGATACCAAGAAGACAAGCAGAAGATCATAGACAAATATAATGAGCTGGGATATCGTGATGCAATCATCGAGATAGACAGCGTTACTCCCTATGATGAAAAGACAGTAGATGTCTACATGAAGATTTATGAAGGTAACAAATATTATCTGCGAGATATTACATGGGTAGGTAATACAGTTTATCCTTCAGACCTCCTGAATGAACAACTTCGAATGAAGCGAGGAGATGTATACAACCAGAAACTGTTGAACGACCGTATCAGTAACGATGAAGATGCTATCGGTAACAATTATTACAACCGTGGTTACGTATTCTATCACCTTGATCCGGTAGAAGTAAATATCGACGGTGACTCTATCGACTTGGAAATGCGTATCGTAGAAGGTCCACAGGCAAGTATCAGTCATGTACGTATCAACGGTAACGACCGATTGTATGAAAATGTAGTCCGCCGTGAACTTCGTACCCGTCCGGGAGACTTGTTCAGTAAAGAAGCTCTTGAACGTTCTTACCGTGAAATTGCACAGATGGGACACTTCAATCCGGAAAATATCAAACCAGATGTTCAGCCAAATTACGAAAATGGAACGGTTGATATTAACTGGGGACTTGAATCAAAAGCAAACGACCAGGTAGAATTCTCAGCAGGTTGGGGACAAACAGGTATTATTGGTAAATTGAGTTTGAAGTTTACAAACTTCTCATTTGCAAACTTGTTCCGCAAGAATGATAACTTCCGTGGATTCCTTCCACAAGGTGACGGTCAGACATTGACCATCAGTGGACAAACCAACGGACAGTACTACCAGTCATACAGTATATCATTCCTTGATCCTTGGTTTGGTGGAAAACGTCCTAATTCATTGTCTGTATCAGCATTCTACTCTGTACAGACAGACGTCAGCAGTCAGTATTACAACTCTGCATATATGAACAACTACTATAACTACTTAAGTGGATATGGAAACTACTATGGTGGTTATTATGACAATTACGAATCATATTACGACCCTGACAAGTCTATCAAGATGTTCGGATTGTCATTAGGTTGGGGTAAACGTCTACGCTGGCCGGACGACTACTTTACATTAATGGCAGAATTATCTTACCAGCGATTCATGTTGAAAGACTGGAGCTATCTGTATATCATGCTGAACAACGGACAGTACATGAATACCGGTAACTGTAACAGCTTAAGCCTGAACCTGACATTATCACGTAACTCAACCGATAACCCGATATTCCCGCGTTACGGTTCTGAATTCAGCGCTTCTTTGCAGATTACTCCGCCTTACTCACTGTTCAGTAAGAAAGATTATTCTACTTATGGAAAGAATAATTATGATGAAGCAGCCAGCATGTATAAGTGGATTGAATACCACAAATGGAAATTCAAAGCAAAAACTTATACAGCCCTGATGGATATCCAGAAATGTCCGGTTATCATGACACGTACAGAGTTTGGTATTCTGGGACACTTCAACAAATACAAACGTTCACCGTTTGAAACATTCTATGTAGGTGGTGACGGTATGACAGGATATAGTTACAACTACGCTTCAGAAACAATCGCATTGCGTGGTTACGAAAACGGATCTTTAACTCCGTACGGTAGTGAAGGTTATGCATACATCCGCCTGGGAGCTGAATTACGTTATCCGTTGATGTTGGAAAATTCAACAAGTATCTATGCTTTGGGATTTGTAGAAGCAGGTAACGCTTGGAATGATGTAAGTAACTTCAACCCGTTCCAGTTGAAGCGTTCTGCCGGAGTAGGTGTACGTATCTTCCTGCCGATGATTGGTATGATGGGTATTGACTGGGCTTATGGTTTCGATAAGATCAACGGTTCTACTCAATATAGCGGAAGCCAGTTCCACTTCATCATCGGACAAGAGTTCTAATACAGACAAACCAATTTAATGAAGAATAGAAGAATGAGAAATGAAGAATCCAAAGCTATGGCTAACAGCCAGTTCTTCATTTATCATTCTTCATTACATTTAAAAACAACATTGCTTATGAAAAAAGTTTTCTTTCTAGCAGCATTGCTCGTGTGCAGTATAGCAGCACAAGCTCAGCGATTTGCTTTGGTGGATATGGAGTATATCCTGAAACAAATCCCTGCCTATGAACAAGCAAACCAGCAAATGGAAAGCCTGTCAAAACAATGGCAAAGTGAAGTAGAAGCTAAAGCTCAAGAAGCGAAAACAATGTATGATGAGTATCAGAAAAACGCTTCTAACTTATCAGCTACTCAAAAAACAGCACAAGAAAATGCCATTATCGCCAAAGAAAAAGAAGCAGCAGATTTACGGAAAAAGTATTTTGGTCCCGAAGGTGAAGGCATGAAAAAACGTCAGGAACTGATTACTCCTATTCAGGATGCCATATACAATGCTATTAAAGATATTGCAACACAGAAAAATTATGATGCAGTAATCGACCGAGCATCAGCACAAAGCATGATTTTTGCTTCTCCACGTATAGACATCAGCAACGAAGTGCTCGCTAAATTAGGATATTCAAATTAATTTTATACTTTTGCAAAGTCTAAGAAAGACAGCAAATAAAAAACGGAAATAAATTAATAACAAATAGAAATAATAAGATTATGTTGAAAAAAATTGCTTTATTACTTTTACTTATCGCTCCTATGAGCGTATTCGCACAGAAGTTCGCACACTTCAAGTCTATGGACATTATCCCTGTAATGCCAGAATATACAAAAGCTCAGACAGACATTCAGGCATTGCAGAAACAGTATGAAGACGAAATCAAACGTGCTTCTGATGAATTCAACAAAAAGTTTGCTGAATATCAACAAGAACAGAAAACTCTTCCACAAAATATCCAGGAACGTCGTCAGAAAGAATTACAAGAACTGTCTGACAAAGGAATGCAGTTCCAGCAAGATGCACAGCAGCAGTTGCAAAAAGCTTATGCAGATATGATGGAACCTATCTATAAGAAACTGGAAGATGCAGTAAAAGCAATCGGTGCAGCAGGTGGTTATACTTATGTGTTCGACCTGAACCGTACAGACATTCCTTACATCAACGACACTATGTCTAAGGACGTTACAAATGATATCAAAACAAAATTAGGTATCAGCCTGACAGCTGTTCCTGCAGCAGCACCAGCAGCAGCTCCTGCTCAATAAGAAATACGTTTTCAACGTAACAAAATAAAGTTGTCATTGGCTCTCACCTCCAGCCAAAAGGGTGAGGTCAATGACAATTATTTTTTCACACTTAATCAAGTCATATCCATGCTTTCTGCCACAGGACCAATCGGAGTATTTGATTCCGGATATGGAGGGCTGACAATCCTTGATAAAATCCGTGAATTACTGCCTCAGTACGATTATATCTATCTGGGGGACAATGCCCGTACCCCATACGGAACAAGATCATTCGAAGTTGTTTATGAATTTACACTGCAAGCTGTACGCAAGCTGTTCGATTTAGGCTGCCCATTAGTCATTCTGGCCTGCAATACAGCTTCGGCAAAGGCCCTGAGAAGTATTCAGGAAAACGATCTTCCACATATAGATGCAACCCGTAGAGTTTTGGGAGTAATCCGTCCTACAGCAGAATGTATCGGTGACATCACAGTTTCGCGCCATGTTGGCTTGCTTGCCACAGCCGGAACAGTAAAATCCCAGTCATACCCGATAGAACTGCATAAGCTCTTTCCGGATATACAACTCACTGGTGTAGCCTGTCCGCTTTGGGTTCCGCTAGTGGAAAACAACGAATTCAACTCTCCGGGAGCAGATTATTTTGTACAGGAATATATTAATCAACTTTTGGAACAAGATCCGAAAATAGATACCATCATCTTAGGCTGTACACACTATCCCTTGCTGATAGAGAAAATACGTCAGTTCACCCCCCCACATATCCGTCTGGTAGCTCAAGGAGAATACGTAGCAGCCAGTTTAAAAGATTACCTCCGCCGTCACTCGGAGATAAGAACACGTTGCACAGCAGGCGGAACCTGTGAGTTTCTCACAACCGAATCTGTTGAAAAGTTTCAGGAAGCAGCATCCATCTTCCTGCATCAGAAAGTACATGTAAAAAGTATTACACTAGAATAATACCTGATAAATAGAATCATTCCTAACCTAATATCATACAATAATGAACACATTCGCCCCGTTTGCACGCCCGATGTATATCATGGCAAAACCAGTGGGTTCTCTTTGCAACCTGGCATGCCATTACTGCTACTACCTGGAAAAGGCTAAACTTTACCAGGACAACCCCAGGCAGATAATGACAGATGAACTATTGGAAAAGTTTATCAAAGAATATATCGAAAGTCAGACTATGCCACAAGTCCTCTTCACCTGGCATGGTGGAGAAACACTGATGCGCCCACTCGACTTCTATAAGAAGGTAGTTGCCTTACAAAGAAAATATGCAGGAGGCAGAACAATCGACAACTGTATTCAGACCAACGGAACTCTCCTGACCGATGACTGGTGCCGTTTTTTCCACGACAATCACTGGCTGGTAGGTGTTTCTATTGACGGGCCGCAGGAGTTTCACGACGAATACCGGAAGAACAAGCAGGGAAAACCTTCATTTGTAAAAGTAATGCAAGGTATCAACCTGTTAAACAAACATCAGGTAGAATGGAATGCACTTGCAGTAGTAAATGATTTCAATGCCGACTATCCGCTCGATTTCTATCACTTCTTTAAGGAAATAGGGTGCCGATACATACAGTTTACTCCCATCGTAGAGCGTATATTCCAACATTCCGACGGGCGTTATCTGGCCTCGGTAGAGGAAGGAGCAACAGAAACCGTAACCGATTTTTCCGTTACTCCCGAACAATGGGGAAACTTTCTCTGTACCATTTTCGATGAATGGGTACGAAATGATGTCGGCGAATATTTTATACAATTATTCGATGCTACACTTGCCAACTGGGTAGGTGAGCAACCTGGAGTTTGCTCTTTGGCAAAAAATTGTGGCCATGCCGGAGTAATCGAATTCAACGGCGATGTATATGCTTGCGACCACTTCGTATTTCCACAGTACAAATTAGGAAACATTTATTCAAAATCGCTGGTAGAAATGATGTACAGTGAAAAGCAATTACAGTTCGGCCGGGATAAATCTGAGAAACTGCCGACACAATGCAAGGAATGTCAGTATCTCTTTGCATGCAACGGAGAATGTCCCAAAAACCGTTTTTGCAAAACAGCTTCCGGAGAAACCGGGCTAAATTACTTATGCAAAGGTTACTATCAGTATTTCGACCATGTAGCTCCTTACATGGATTTTATGAAAAAAGAATTATTGGCTCAGCGTCCACCTGCCAATATCATGGAAGCTATCAGAAAAGGCACATTATAACCAAGGCCGAAAGACTTATCATTCACTAATAAAGATATAACGGGCTCATGCTACTTAGATGACAAAGTTCCTTTCACAATGTCGGCATGAGCCCTGTTTTTTTTGTACAAACTCGACGAACCTTCGTACAAAAAAATTAAAAATTCTCGATGTTTTCAGTAAAAGATGCTGTTGTTTTTTGCAAAGTATGCACAGAAGAAAAATAAAATATCCTCTTTATACTTTTTCCATTGGAGAATAATGTATAAAGAGGATATTGCAATGTGATAATAATAGAAATTATTTCTTTTTCAACTCATCGGCAGGAACTATACGATAAAGCTTGTCGCTAGGACGAATACGGTCGGGTACCTTAAACGAAACATGTACCCCCTTCTTTACCACATCTACCGGTTTCAGGTCAACACGTGCTTCTTCCAAAGTAACATACATGGCTCCCGTAGTAGGACCTGTAATCAGAAGTTTATCTCCAACTTTTATTTCGGAAGCTTCGATCAGGAATTCAGCTACCCCAATATTCGAGAAATATTTGATACCACGTCCGGCATATACCTTACGTTCGGTAGCCTCCGAACCATAGTTCTTGCTCCATTCACCCAGACGTTGTCCCAGATAATAACCGTTCCAGAATCCACGGTTGAATACAGTCTTGAGACGCGTATCCCAGTCAGCTTTCTTCTCTTCTGTAAAAGTACCTTCCAGATACGAGCGTATAGCCTCCTTATAACATTCCACTACAGTTCGCACATACTCAGGTCCACGTGCACGACCTTCGATTTTGAACACCCGCACTCCAGCCTCTATCATCTCATCCATGAAATGAATAGTCTTCAAGTCCTTGGGCGACATGATATACTGGTTATCTATTTCCAGTTCGATATCGCTTTCCTTATCCTTCACAATATACGAACGACGGCATACCTGCATACAAGCTCCACGGTTTGCCGAAGCATTCAATTCATTCAAGCTCAGATAACATTTACCCGATACGGCCATACACAAAGCTCCGTGACAGAACATTTCGATACGTACAGGCTGCCCCATAGGTCCCGTAATATGCTGTTCCTGAATAGCATCATAAATTTTACGTACTTGCTTCAGATTCAATTCACGGGCCAAGACTACTACATCGGCAAACTGCGAATAAAATTTCAAAGCTTCCGCATTACTGATATTCAGCTGAGTAGACAAATGTACCTCCTGTCCTATCTGATTACAGTATGCCATGACAGCTACGTCGGCAGCAATCACAGCGCTAATACCGGCTTCTTTTGCAGCATCTACAATTTTCCGCATCAGAGCCAGATCCTCATCATAAATAATAGTATTTACCGTAAGGTAGCTTTTCACCCCATTCTCGTCACATACTTTCGCAATCTCACGCAAGTCGTCAACAGTAAACGTATTTGCAGAACGGGCACGCATATTCAGGCTTTCAATGCCGAAATAGATAGAATCTGCTCCTGCATGAATAGCCGCAGCCAGCGACTCTCGAGAGCCGACCGGTGCCATAATTTCGAAGTCCTTTATTGAGTAATTCATCTTTTCTTATTGATTTCGGATGCAAAGGTAACGAATTTCCGGCAAACACACGAACAAGCAGACAGAAACCCCTGAACGATCTTTCTAAAACAGTACATAAATAAAGCATACATATAGTGCCAGCATGCAGAAAGTAGAAAAACGAACAAAAAATATTACTTTTTATTACATCTTATATGAATTATTTTATATTTTTGTCGCTCAACAAAAAACATAAGGCAAAAAGGCACAAAAACTTTTAAAAAACATCAATGTTTTTCATCGGGATGAAAACAGAAAAACATAAGGCATAATGTTAAGAAAGAACCGAGAAATTATATTAAACAAAAATCATTAAGAGAGAGATTTATGAGTAAATTCTTATCACTGCTATGCAGCTTGCTAATCTGTGTAGCGACTTACGCACAGGAAATTACTGTGAACGGAAAAGTTACGGCCAACGGCGAAGAGATGCCGGGAGTAACAGTGGCAGTCAAAGGAGGAACACATGGTACAATTACCTCCATAGACGGTAGTTATTCACTACAAGTTGAAGCAAAAAGCACACTGGTGTTCTCATTCATCGGATATGAAACCGTAGAAATGCCGGTAAAAGGACAAAAAGTCATCAACGTTGATTTGAAGGAATCTTCTGTAGCCATGGAAGAAGTAGTTATTGCCGTGCCATATGGTACTGCCAAAAAATCTACTTTTACAGGTTCTGCCAGCGTTATCGACAAGAAAATTGTAGCAGCTTCACAGGTTTCAAGTGTATCAAAAGCATTACAGGGAACAGTAGCAGGTTTGCAGTCATTCTCTACAAGCGGACAGCCGGGAGAAGATGCCGACATTTACATTCGTGGTGTAGGTTCTGCCAATGCATCTCAGACACCGTTATATGTAGTCGATGGTGTTCCGTATGATGGTAAATTGTCTTCTATTTCTTCACAGGATATCGCTTCAGTTACAGTTCTGAAGGATGCCGCAGCTGCCTCTCTTTACGGTTCTCGTGCAGCAAACGGTGTTATCATGATTACAACGAAGCAAGGACAGAACGGTTCTGCTCCGACAATTCAGTTATCAGCAAAATATGGTTTCTCAAGCCGTGCCGTACGCGATTACGACCAGTTGAGTACAAACGATTATTTTATGCTGCAATGGGAAGCTTTGCGCAACAGCTATATTGACAACGGATCAGACCCTGTTGAAGCAGCACAAAAAGCTTCTTCTATCGTTGCTACTACACAAACAGGAGGTCTGGGTATTAACCCTTACGGAACAAATTATCCGCAGCCTGTAGGAACAGACGGAAAAATTGTAGCCGGCGCAACTCCTCTGTGGGACGACAGTTGGGAAGATGCCCTGACACAAGACGCTCACTATACAGATTTGAATGCAAGTGTTTCTGGTGGTAGCGAAAAAACAAAATACTATTTCTCATTAGGTTATCTGGACGATCAGGGTGCTTACATCTGTTCAGGATTCAAGCGTTACAACTTGCGTTCTAACATTACAACCGATTTGCGTAAATGGTTACAGGTCGGACTGAATGTAGCAGCCAGCCATTCTATACAGAATTACCCGAAGCAGAATGATACCGCCATCGGCAATATTGTATTGGCAGCACGCGACATTCCTTCTTTCTACCCTGTTTATGAACGTGATATGACAACAGGAGAATATATCCTGGATGAAAATGGAAACCGTGTTTACGATTATGGTACTTACCGTAAAGGTTCATACAACGGTTATAACTTCGCACAGTCTATGCTGTACGACAAGAAAGAGTACAAGCGTGATGCAGCATCTATACGTGGTTACTTGCAAATTACTCCGATCGAAGGTTTAAGCTACAAAATGTCTTTGAACATTGATTATGACAGCAAGTTTACTCACAACTATAGCAACCCAACCTACGGTAAACAACCGTTGACAGGTAGTGTAGAAAAAGGAAACGACCGTACTACCGGTATGACATACAACAACGTTATCAACTGGAACCATACTTTCAAAGAAGATCATGATGTTCGTCTGATGGCAGGTCAGGAATATTACGAATTTAACACATCAAATTTCAGCGGATCAAGAACGGGTGTCATTACTGACGGTTATTTTGAACCAGATGTAGCTTCTACATTGAGCAGCTTCGGCGGAAACAGCGACCAGTACAAATTGCTGAGTTTCTTCGGAAGTGCCGAATATTCTTATAAGAGCAAATATTTTGTATCGGCTTCAGTTCGTACCGACGGTTCTTCACGTTTCCATCCGGATCATCGCTGGGGTACTTTCTGGTCATTCGGAGGTTCATGGAAAATCTCACGTGAGAAATTCCTGGAAGAAGCAAGCAATAACTGGCTGAGCAACCTGACTCTTCGCGCAAGTTACGGTGCACAGGGTAATGACAATGTAGGTTATTATGCTTATAAAGCACTTTATGAAATTGGCAGTTCATTAGGAGAATCTACTCTGCACGCATCACGTTTGGAAACTCCGGAATTGAGCTGGGAAACAAACTTGAACTTAAACGTAGGTCTGGACTTTGGATTTTGGAGCAACCGTTTGAACGGTACTATCGAATTCTTCCAACGTTCTTCTAAAGATTTGTTGTTTGCCCGCGACCTGGTTCCTTCAGGGGGATTCTCAAGTATCGATGCCAACATCGGTAAACTGAAGAACTATGGTTGGGAATTTACAATCAGTGGTACTCCAGTTATGACAAAAGACTGGACTTGGAAACTGAGCTTGAATGCAACTACTTATAAGAATGAAATCGTAGAACTGCCAACCGATGTTATGTGGCAGAGCTCAAAGAAATGGGTAAAAGGTGGCTCATTATATGATTTCTGGTTATATGAATGGGCTGGTGTGAATCCGGAAAACGGTAAACCACAGTGGTATTACACCGCAGAAGATGGCAGCCGTCAGGTAACCGAAGACTACTCTAGCCTGACACCAGACGATAAGGTGAAGGTAGGCAGCTCACTGCCTAAGTTGAGTGGTGGTTTCCAGTCAGATCTTAGCTGGAAAAACCTGTCATTATCTATGCTGTTCTCTTATGCAATCGGAGGTAAGCTGTATAACAACGACAAGATTAGCATGATGAGCGTAAAAGGTGGAAACGGTAGCTCTATGAGTGAAGATATGCTGAACCGCTGGACACCGGAAAACCGATACACAGACATTCCACGTCTGTCGTACAACCAGACAAGCTATTTCACAAGCAGTTCAAGTCGCTGGCTGGTAGACCGCTCATTCCTGCGTTTGAAAACTGTTACATTAAGCTATACTTTGCCTAAAAACTGGATACATTTTGCCACACTGAAAGATGCCAGCATCTTCGTTCAGGGAGAGAACCTGTTGACATTCAGTCACCAGCAAGGTCTTGATCCTGAACAGCCTATCAGCGGTGTCGTATCATACCGCTATCCGGCAATGAAAACATTCTCATTTGGTATTAATGTAACCCTTTAATAAATAGACTAGATATGAAATTCAATTATAAAAATATATGCCTTGCCGCACTGGCTGCTTGCTCTGTAACAGCCTGTGACCTAGATACAGCTCCTACAACTTCACTTGAAGCAAATGCTGTATTCAAAAATCTGGAAAACGCTGACCGTGTAATCAGAGGATCCTGGAACTATATCTTTAACTCTGGTTCTACTTACGCATCTATCGGATATGGAGCTATCATGATCAATGATGATTTTGCAGGTTCGGATGTCGTAAGAACAACCAGCTATGGTTATTCTTCCAGTTATAATCTGACCAATGGTTACGGACGTGGAGAAATAAACGATGTAATGTGGGACATGGTTTACGACCCGATTAACAACTGTAATGCTGTTATCAAAAATATCGACGGTATTTCAGGAGATCAGGCAGAAAAGAATCGCATCAAGGGACAAGCTTATGCTACTCGTGGTTTCTTGTACATGTTACTGGCAAGCCATTATTCTTTCGCTATCGATAAAGATCCGGATGCTGTTTGTGTACCTATCTATACAGAACCAACCGACTACGATATGGCGACAACCGGAAAGCCGGCTGCAAGTGTATCGGAAGTATACGAACAGGCATTAAACGATTTGAAATGGGGTTACGACCTGATTCCGGAAGATTACAATCGCGGTTCGAATGCAACAGATCAGTACAAAATCGACCATACTGTTGTAACCGGTCTGAGAGCACGTGCAAGCTTATATGCACGTAAGTGGGAAGATGCATACAAATATGCAGATGAGGCTATGAAGCTGAAAAATAGCTACCTGATGAGCGAAGCGGAATATAAGTCAGGTTTCAACAACGCACTGAACAAAGAATGGATGTGGGGATACTCTTGTACGTTGGATGATAACCTTCCAGCTTATAACTTCTATTATAAAGATACAACAACTCCAGGTGGTGGTTATACAAACTTCAACACAGACCCTTACTTCAAGGAACTGTTTGATAAAAATGACTACCGTAGAGATCTGTTTAAATGGGGCTTGAATACAGGTTACGGCGAGTGTGCCATGCTTAACTATAAATTCCTGTTCGCTGATATCAATAATATGTTAGGAGATGTCATCATGATGCGTGTGGCAGAAATGTACCTGATCAAGGCAGAAGCAGCTGCACATATCAGTGGAAAAACTGGTGAAGCACAGACACTTCTGAAAGAACTTCGTGATGCCCGCATGAAAGAGGGATTCGAATCGCCAGCCGTTACCGCTACTGGTGATGAACTGTTGAAAGAAATCTGGCTGGAACGCCGTAAAGAGCTGTGGGGAGAAGGTTTCTCACTGACCGATATCATCCGCAACCAGCAATCAGTAGAACGTAAGAAATTTGAGAAGTACGCAATGGCAGATATTACACATGACAGCAAAGGCCAGGAAATAAGAACTCCAAAACTGGATGAAAACGGTGATGTAATATTAGCTCCGGAAGATGCAAGTGACGAGTATAAAGAAAAAAATTGTATGCTTATCAGCGGACATCCTACATTGAAGTTCCCTGACGGTTCTGATTTCGAAGTGAACAGCAAATATTACCTGTTCCGTATCACAGAAAAAGAAGAGCTTCAGAACAAGAACTTATACAATGATCATCCTAAATTGAGCATCTACCGATAAGTGGTAGTTCAAACAATACTTAATCCTCCCAGACGAAAGGTAATCCTTTCGGTTTGGGAGGATTTCTTTTATTTATTAATTTTGCAGCGATATTCAACAATCTGTTTATAATTGTACTCAAATTTTTACCTGCACTGCTTGCAGTGAAACCCTATAAGACATTACGATGAAAATAAGAAATATTGATCTGGGCGACAAGCCTGTATTGCTTGCTCCTATGGAGGACGTGACAGACCCCGCATTCCGCTTGCTGTGCAAAGAATTTGGAGCAGACATGGTATATACCGAATTTGTATCGAGCGATGCCTTGATTCGCTCAGTTGGAAAAACCATGTTAAAACTAAACATCAGTGATGCAGAACGTCCTGTTGCCATTCAGATATATGGGAAAGATACTGATACCATGGTAGAAGCTGCCCGTATTGTGGAACAAGCCAATCCAGATATTTTGGACTTGAATTTCGGTTGCCCGGTAAAACGTGTAGCAGGTAAAGGAGCTGGTTCCGGAATGTTGCAGAATGTTCCGAAAATGCTGGAGATAACCAAGGCTGTTGTTGATGCCGTAAAAATTCCGGTAACAGTAAAGACCCGTCTGGGATGGGATGCGGAACACAAAATCATCGTCGAACTGGCAGAACAGCTGCAAGACTGTGGTATCGAAGCTTTAACCATACACGGACGTACACGAGCACAAATGTATACGGGTGAAGCCGACTGGACACTGATCGGTGAGGTCAAGAATAATCCACGTATGCATATTCCTATTATCGGTAATGGCGATGTTACAACTCCACAGCGTGCACAAGAATGCTTCGACCGTTACGGAGTGGATGCCATTATGATAGGCCGTGCCAGCTTCGGACGCCCATGGATATTCAAAGAAGTAAAACATTACCTGAAAACTGGAGAAGAACTTCCTCCTTTGTCATTCAAATGGAAAATGGACGTCTTACGCCGTGAAGTACAAGATAGTGTCAATCTGCTCGACGAACGCCGAGGTATTCTTCATGTCCGCCGTCATCTGGCTGCATCTCCATTGTTTAAAGGCATTCCTAATTTTAAGGATACACGTATAGCCATGCTTCGCGCAGAAACATTGCCGGAGCTGAACGGAATACTCGATCATATAGAAAGCACTTTCGGAGGAGAATAATAGAACAGTTTATCCCATCAGCTTAAAAACTGGTGAGATAAACCATCTTTTATACATCAATGTAGCAAGCTGGTAAACAAAGAATGCCGATACAAAACCTACGATGGCATCTATCAGATAATGCGCCTGAATATATACAGTAGCGCAGCAAAGAAGAATATAGAAAGGAGCCAGCACATAAGCCAGTTTCTTGTTTACACGCCATGCCATTATCATTACAATAGTAGATATTCCTACATGTGAACTGGGAAAAGCTGCGGTAGGACGTTCTCCAACTTCCTGTGAAGCCTCGACAAGCTGATAGAACAAACCGTGCTCAAAGCCCGGACCAGGTATCAGATAATCATTGGTATTAAAGTAGTCCCCAATAGCAGGGAAAATGCAGGCGTTTACCTTATCCATCCCGATAGCCGGAAAATAGAACTGAGGTCCTGCTACGGGTAACATTATATAGACAAAATAATAAATGAAAAATGAGGTAACCAGTACGAAACAAATCTTTTCGAACCATTCAAACCGGTTCAGAAAATAATATACCACTACCACCAGTATCATCGGATAATAAAAGAAGTAGCCCATATTAAAAGGTTCACTGAACCATATGGAAGGACAGAGCTTGCTGAATTCAACAGCAGGCTGACAGCCAAACAATATCTGCTCAGCATGAGCAAATAAATAATCCAGGTTAGGGAACAGACGGTTAAACTCAAATGTATCCGGATACCAGTAAGCGAGCAGACTCATCTGTACAGCCATACGGACAAAAGCCGTCAGACGACAGGGAAAAGCCTGATACAGAAATATCAGGACAAATGTCAGAATAACAATGCCCAGACGCTCCAGCAGCATCATGCCCGGATGATCCATACGAGGAAAAAGCAATAAAATCAGCAAAGATGTTAAAGCATTGTATATCAAGCTAATTGTTTCTACTGCAAACAATCCCCTTCCACTATCTACACGTTCAAACAATTTTATAGCCATTTCTCCTTTTTATACCATGCAATAATCTCTTTTACACCTCTCTCTAACGGGTATTCTGCCCGATAGCCTAATTCTTTTTCCAATGGAGTAATATCACATTGCCAGTTACGCTGCTTCATTATTTTATACTTATCCAGATTCAATGTGCTCGATTTATGAAACAGTCGGGCTATGTTTTCAGCAAAGAAAGATATTACTTTAAGCAAAGCCAACGGACATGTAAAACGTATCAACCACGGATTGCCTAACTCTTTTTGGATTAAATCAGAAAATGTCCGGCTATTATATACATATCCGTCACTTACAAAATAAGCTCTGCGCACTACTTTCTTATCAATAGCGCGATATACAGCTTGAACCAGGTCCTTGACATACACAAATGTTATATCCTGCCGACGAAATCCGGCAGCAAAATCAACATGACGGGAAATCGATTCGACCATCAGGAAATAGTCTTTCTCCCGAGGACCATAAACTCCTGTCGGACGGAATATGACATACGGAAAATCCTTCAGCTTCTGCAAGTATTCTTCCGAATGCAGCTTACTTACCCCATAAGCTGTATTAGGGCAAGGCGTATCTTGTTCACAAATGGGAGAATAGTCTTTTTCCCTTATCGGTCCGAAGATACTCAACGAACTGATATAAATGAATTGTTCGGGAAGCATCTCCAAACGCATCAATGTTTCAATAAAATGACGAGTGGCCCAATAATTACCTATTTCAAAATCTGCTTTGTCACGGCACTTCGTCACCCCTGCACAATGAATGATGTAATCCCATCCACCATGCTCCAGTTTATGTTGCTTCAATTGTTCTTCCAAACGGTCGGAATCAGTAAAATCAAGCTCAGCAAAACTGATACGGCTATCTTGCAAATATTTCCTGCTACTGCTCTTGCGTACACCAGCCCATACCTGCATACCGCGCTCCAGCCCTCCTTCTACCAAAAAGCTTCCGATAAAGCCGCTTGCTCCGGTTACCAATACTTTTTTCTCCATGCGGCAAAGATAATAGTTTCTCACCTTTCTACCTTAAAATATAGCGAGTTATTGCTCCTTTATTCCATTTATTTTGTTTACTTTGTGAAAGAAACAGTTGTTGTATCAGGCTGGTTATTCCAAAGGTTATAGCAGCAAATTAAAACATTACGATTATGGCAAAGAAAAAGAAAGAAAAAAAAGGCGGAAAATATATGAAGAAAAAAGAACTGGCAGAGATGCTGGTCAATTATTTCCGTATGAAGCCAATGGAAAGTTTCGGTATGAAACAGTTGTTCACCGGACTGAAACTAACTACTCATCCATTGAAAATGCTTTGTGCCGATATCGTTCAGGAAATGGCAGAAGATAATTTTCTGATAGAAACAGAAAAAGGACATTATAAGCTGAATGATAAAGGTCAGATTATGACCGGAACATTCCAGCGTAAAAGCAACGGAAAAAATCTTTTTATTCCGGAAGATGGTGGAGAGCCTGTCTTTGTAGCAGAACGCAATTCTGCGCATGCCATGAATAATGACAAAGTTAAGATTATCCTTTGTGCCAAACGCCGTCGTCATGAAATAGAAGGACAAGTTATTGAAATTCTCGAGCATGCCAATACCAATTTCGTAGGAACTCTGAAAGTCAGCAAAAACTATGCATTCCTTCTTACAGAAAGCAATACACTTGCCAATGACATCTTCATTCCTAAAGAAAAGTTGAAGGGAGGGAAAAACGGAGATAAAGCTGTGGTCAAGATAACCGAATGGCCCGAAGAAGCAAAAAATCCGTTTGGAGAAGTTATAGATATTTTAGGGAAAGCAGGTGAGAACACAACAGAAATGCATGCCATTCTTGCTGAATACGGATTGCCTTATGTCTATCCGCAAGCTGTAGAGGCTGCAGCCGAAAAGATATCGGCAGAAATAACTCCTGAAGACTATGCAGAACGTGAAGACTTCCGCGATATCGTAACTTTTACCATCGACCCCAAAGATGCCAAAGACTTCGACGACGCACTTTCTATCCGTCAGTTGAAACCGGGATTATGGGAAGTAGGTGTACACATTGCTGATGTTTCACATTATGTAAAAGAAGGTAGCATCATCGATAAAGAAGCTGTAAAACGAGCTACTTCCGTGTATCTGGTAGACCGTACTATTCCGATGCTACCCGAACGTCTTTGCAATTTTATCTGTTCACTGCGTCCAGACGAAGAGAAGCTGGCTTATTCTGTTATTTTCAATATGAACGAAAAGGCAGAAATAAAAGATTACCGTATTCGTCATACAGTCATCAAATCGAATCGCCGTTTCACTTATGAAGAAGCACAAAACATCATCGAGACAGGAGAAGGAGATTATAAGGAAGAAATACTTCAACTGAATAAGCTTGCACAAATTCTCCGTGAAAAGCGAATGGCTGCCGGTGCCATTAACTTCGACCGTTGTGAAGTAAAATTTGAAATAGATGAAAAAGGAAAACCTTTGAGTGTATACTTCAAGGTTTCAAAAGAGGCAAACAAGCTGATAGAGGAATTCATGTTGCTGGCAAATCGTACGGTAGCCGAACATATCGGAAAAGTTCCTAAGAATAAAAAGCCGAAGGTATTTCCTTACCGTATCCACGACTTACCTGATCCGGACAAACTGGATAACCTGAGTCAGTTTATAGCACGTTTTGGTTACAAGATACGTACAGGAGGAAGTAAAACAGATGTATCTAAGTCAATCAACCGACTGCTGAGCGACATTGAAGGTAAAAAAGAACAGAATCTGATAGAAACCGTTTCATTACGTGCCATGCAGAAAGCAAGATATTCTATTTATAATATCGGGCACTATGGACTGGCATTCGATTTCTATACACATTTCACTTCTCCAATTCGCCGTTATCCGGACTTGATGGTTCACCGGTTACTTACCCGCTACCTTGCAGGAGGAAGAACTGCACAAGCTGATAAGTATGAAGAATTATGCGAACATAGCTCTGCTATGGAGCAGACTGCTGCCAGTGCCGAACGTGCATCCATCAAATACAAACAAGTAGAATTTATGAGTGAGCGTATCGGAAACGTTTATGATGGAGTTATATCAGGGGTCACTGAATGGGGACTTTATGTAGAAGTCAACGAGAACAAATGTGAAGGTATGGTTTCTATGCGTGATCTGGGTAACGACTACTATGAGTTCGACGAGAAGAACTACTGTCTTATCGGACGGCGTCATCATCGCAAATTCAGTCTTGGCGATCCGGTAAAAATTAAGGTAGCCCGTGCTAACCTGGAAAAGAAGCAGCTTGATTTCATCCTTGCTGACGAATAAAGAAACAGTGTAATACACAAAAACGGACCTGTGCAGAAAGCTCTACAGGTCCGTTTTTTTATAATGTCTTTATTGACTTTCTATCGAAGATATAAATCAATTCCTACTTATTCAGCAACCGTTTGCTGAGAAAACGTACAGGATACCATACCGACAGAAAACCAATCAATAATACGGTAATAAAAATAAGAAGTACATCTGATGCCTGTACACTTACCGGATAAGCATCAACTACAAAGCTTCCAGAGCTTCCCAAAGCTATCAGGCCATATTCTTGCTGCAACCAACAAAGCAGCAAACCTAACACAACTCCTGCAAACGCTCCGAAAAACGATATCATACGTCCTTCGAACAAAAAGATACGCACTATCTGCCGATCGCTCGCACCCAGATTGCGCAAGGTCACAACATCATCGCGCTTATCAATAATGAGCATCGAGAGAGAGCCTATCACATTGAAACATGCAATCATCAGGATGAAGGTAAGAAACAGGTAAGAAATAAGCTTTTCTATCTCCATTATACGATAGGTATCTGCCTGCTGTTCGTAACGGTCTTGTACCAGGAAATCATCACCTAACAAATCTTGTATATGTTTTTTTACTGCATCCGTATCTGCTCCAGCTTTCAGTTTCAGATTTATTGCACTGACCTCTGTAGTATATTGAAATAAACGTCGGGCAAAATCTATTGATGTCAGTATGTAAGAAGCATCATATTTTTCCTGGTTTACAGCAAAAACCAGTCCCGATGAAAATAAATTACCGGAAACAAAAGCTGTAGAAGGATTTGCCATATTCACCTTTGTACCACGACGGGGAGCGTATATTTCCAACGGATCCAGAAAACGGATACCTGAGCCTAATGTAGAAAGCAATTGAATACCGGGAATAGCATAATCAACAACCTCATCATGAAGCAGTAAATCACCTCTTCCAAAAAGAATACTGTCTATGGGAGTCAGCTGATCAAAGTTATCTTCAACTCCTTTCACCACCGCCATAGCCTGTCTGCCTTGATATTGCACCATTACATTGTCTTCCAAAGACTCGGAATAAACTTCTACGTCTGGCATTTTTTTGAGCTGAAGCACTCGCTTATCTTGCCCGTCAAATACCTTTCCACGAACAGCAGTAATCTTCAATTGAGGATCGAAAGCTGTAAAAAATGTAGTTACCAAATCTTGAAACCCATTGAATACAGACAACGTACATACCAGTGCCAGCGTAGCAAGTGCCACTCCACATACGGAAATAGCCGAAATCACATTGATAGCATTGTGCGATTTCTTGGAAAACAAATATCTTCGAGCTATGTAAAAGGGGAAATTCATGGTGTATTAATTTTTCACCACAGACCGCACTTCTATAACAAAAAGAAATAGAATGATGCAGCCTGTGGTGAACAAGAGAGTTTATTTCTTAAGCAGCTCATCGATATGAGCAGCATAATCCAGCGAATCGTCGACAAAGAATTTAAGTTCCGGAATAATACGCAACTGATGACGTACCCGATTTCCCAATTCAAAACGAATCGACTTCATATTGTCATTGATATTTTTTACGATTTCCTCACTACGTTCTGATGGGAACACGCTAAGATATACACGAGCGTAACTCATATCCGGGCTAATACGCACAACACTAACTGAAACCAATACACCGTGCATCGCCTTTGTTTGCAGCAAGAAAATATCACTCAGCTCTTTCTGAATGAGCCGAGCGATTTTATTTTGTCTGGTTGTTTCCATATAAATAATTACTTTTTACGTATGATGGTTAAGCCGTCACGCAAAGGCAATATAACTTTTTCTACACGTGTATCGGCCGCCACCAAATCATTAAACTTCTTAATACCGATAGTTTGCGTATCTGTATGATGAGGTTCGGGTTCAAGTACATGTCCGTCCCACAAAGTATTATCGGCTATAATATAGCCTCCTGAGTTCATCTTTTTCAGAATCATCTCATAATACTCTACATAAAAACGCTTATTACCGTCAACAAAAGCAAGATCAAATGTTACGTCCATATCAGGTACAATCTTCAAGGCATCACCTATATAGAACTTTATTTTATCGGCATACAATGAATTTTCCAGCCACGGACGTGTAAAATCCTCTTGCTCATCATTTATCTCGAAAGTATGGAGCATAGCCCCTTCTTCCAGTCCTTCTGCCAGACAGAGAGCGGAATATCCGCTGTAAGTACCTATCTCAAGCACTTGTTTCGGACGTATCATCTGTACAAACATTTTCAGCATACGTCCTTGCAGATGCCCTGAAGCCATACGGGGACGCAAAAGTTTAACATGCGTCGCCCGGTATAAAGCCTTCAAGTATTCTCCTTCTTCATCTATATGCTGAAGTATATAGTCGTCCAGAGCGTCCGTTTCTTTCATATATATTATAAGTAACGGTTACGGTTGGGTAAAACATATTCATCTTCACTGTCCAACACATCGCCTACCTGATTGATTTCAAGGAATGAAGTATGAGTACCTTTCTTTCCTCCGCTCAAATAAGCCACCATGTCTTTATCTGAAAGAACTCCATCAGCAATCAATTTACGCAATGCTGTGAAATAATATTCCTGACCACTGGCTTTTTCTGGCATATAGATAGCTTCCACTCCATAAGATAATGCCAGATGACGCATAGTCTTTTCCTTATAACATACAGCCAACACAGGATATTTTCCACGGAAAGCTGCCAGGTTACGAGCAGTCAAACCACTGAAACAGTCAGTAATGATAGCACGAATCGGCATCAATGTAGCAGAACGTACAGCCTGTTTAGCAAGGAATGCAGTAACATCTGTATTTTCCGGAGTCAAAGGAATCTGGATATCATTTTCTTCCATTTTATCCTTTTCAGCCTGTGCAGCAATCTTGGCCATTGTCTTAACAGCTTCTACCGGATATTTTCCATATGCAGTTTCACCACTCAACATCAGCGCGTCTGTACGATAATAGATTGCATTTGCAATATCTGTAACCTCTGCACGAGTAGGACGTGGGTTGTTAATCATGGTATGCAGCATCTGAGTTGCTACGATAACCGGTTTCTTTGCCAGAATACATTTCTTGATAAGCTGACGCTGAATACCCGGAATACGTTCCTGAGGGACTTCAATACCTAAGTCACCACGAGCAACCATAACTCCGTCAGCTACCTCAAGTATTTCATCAATATTATCTACACCTTCCTGATTTTCAATCTTTGCAATAATCTTAATGTCGCTCTTGTGTGCATCCAATATTTCACGAATGTCAAGTACATCTTGCTTATTGCGTACAAATGAATGTGCGATGAAATCAATATCCTTTTCGATTGCATAAAGAATATTGTTTCTGTCTTTTTCAGTCAGTGAAGGAAGGTTTATACGTACACCCGGAACATTCACGCTCTTACGGCTTCCCAGTGTAGCGTCGTTACAAACCTCGCAAAACAAAGTATCTTCACTCTTTTCTACAACCTTCAGTTCCAGTTCACCGTCATCAATCAATACATCGGCACCAACCGACAAATCGTGTACAAAGCCCAGATAGGTCACAGCAATGCATTCACGAGTAGTTTCCTGTGCAGGATTGCCAACAATACGTACTTTATCTCCTGTTTTAAAATCAATAGGACCTTCTGCGCTTGCAGTAGTACGTACTTCCGGACCTTTTGTATCCATCAGGATAGCGATACGGTTTGATACCGCACGCACGTTACTGATTAATTTTTCGAATCCTTCACGACTGGCATGAGCTGTATTCATACGAACAACATTCATACCGGCATTAAAAAGGTCTCTGATAAAATCTACTTCACAACGTAAGTCCGAAATGGACGCAACGATTTTTGTTTGTTTGAGCATCATATTTTGTTCTTATTCTAAATGTATTATTTCTTTGTATATAAAAGTGCTTCCAAAGCAAGTCTGTACGAATCAAGTCCGAAGCCACATATCACTCCTTTACAAGCACAAGAGATCATAGATTTATGCCGGAACTCTTCCCGGGTATGCACATTCGAGATATGTACTTCAATGACAGGAGTTGTTACAGCACGGATAGCATCTTGCAAAGCTATAGAAGTGTGCGTATAAGCTCCTGCATTCAGCACAATTCCATCATAAGAAAACCCTATTTCATGGATTTTATTAATCAATTCCCCCTCTATATTCGACTGATAGTATTCTATCTGTACATCGGGATACTGTGCTTTCAGCGTCACCAAATAATCTTCAAAAGAAACAGCACCGTAAATTGAAGGTTCTCGTTTCCCCAATAAATTGATATTGGGACCATTGATTATTTGTATTCTCATACCTATTCAAACTAAAACTTTTTAATACCTTTGTTGAGAAATTTGGCACAAAGATACGAAAAAGAAATGAAAACTTATGTGAAAAGAGAGAAGATAATAATAAAGTATAAGCAATATCTGAAATTAGAAAAATCTCTCTCTGAAAATACAGTACAGGCTTACCTCACAGATTTGGATAAATTATTCGCATACCTGACATTAGAGAATATCGATTATACCCAAGTTACCCTACAAGACCTGGAAGCATTTTCCGCCGGACTTCATGATATCGGAATCCATCCTCGGTCACAAGCACGCATACTTTCCGGCATACGTTCTTTTTACCATTTCCTGGTACTGGATGACTATATCCAGCAAGATCCTACCGAACTACTGGAATCTCCTCAAATCGGAAAACATCTTCCCGATGTCCTAAGCGTAGAAGAGATCGATGCCCTCATCGGAAGTATAGACCGAAGCACCCGTGAAGGACAGCGAAATTGTGCGATTCTAGAAACCTTATACAGCTGCGGGCTCCGAGTTTCTGAGTTATGCAACCTGAAAATATCCGATCTGTATTTTGACGAAGGCTTTATAAAAGTCGAAGGGAAAGGGAGCAAACAACGCCTTGTACCTATATCTCCTCGTGCCATCAATGAAATCCGGAACTACTTTATCGAACGGAACCAGGGACTCATCAAACCGGAATATGAAGACTTTGTATTTATCAGCCGTTTCGGAAAAAACATTTCCCGTATTATGGTATTCCATATTATAAAGGAATTAGCCAGCCTGATTGGATTAAAAAAGAAAATAAGTCCACATACATTCCGACATTCCTTTGCTACTCATTTATTAGAAGGTGGAGCGAACTTACGTGCAATACAATGCATGTTAGGACATGAGAGCATCGGAACAACTGAAATTTATACACACATAGACAAGAACAGATTACGACAAGAAATCATCGGGCATCATCCTAGAAACATTAAGTATCAAGGTGCAGAGAAAGAGAAAATGACTTAATTTAATCTTTTTTTTAATATCTCTTAAAAAAAAGGAGGTTAAAACATCCACACCTAATAGAGTTTTTCTTATCTTTGCCCCCAAAAGAATAAAAAAACAGCTAGATTATATTTTTATAACAAACCTAATATTTAAAAAATCATGATTAAGAAGTTGTATTTGCCTTTAGTGGCATTGTTAGTCCTTGCTTTCTCTTCATGTAGCAAGATGGGCGAATTATCCGCTGACTACTTCACAACAAATCCAGAAGTGTTAGAAGCTGTCGGAGGTAAAGTTCCTGTTACTATCACAGGTAAGTTCCCCGAAAAGTACTTCAAAAAGAACGCTATCGTTGAAGTAACTCCAGTATTGAGATGGGATGGCGGTGAAGCTAAAGGCCAGCCAGCTACATTCCAGGGTGAAAAAGTACAAGGTAACGACCAGACAATCTCTTACAAGACTGGTGGTACTTATACAATGAAAGCCTCTTTCGACTATGTTCCTGAAATGGCTAAATCTGAATTGTATCTTGATTTCAAGATCAAAAAAGGTAAAAAAGAATACACTATTCCTTCTGTAAAGATTGCTGATGGTGTTATCGCTACTTCAGAACTTCCTACTGTAAATTCTGCTAACGCAGCTTTGGCTCCAGACGCATTCCAGCGTATCATCAAACAAGCTAAAGAAGCACAGATCATGTTCTTGATCCAGCAGGCTAACCTTCGCGCAAGCGAATTGAAGTCTGAAGGTTTGAAAGACTTCAACAAGCAGGTTGTAACAGTTGCAGGCGATACTAAGAACTATAAGTTGAACAACATCGAAGTTTCTGCTTATGCTTCTCCTGATGGTGGTGTTAAATTGAATACTACTTTGGCTGAAAATCGTCAGAACAACACTGAAAAGTATTTGAACAAAGAATTGAAGAAAGGTAAGATCGAAACTACAGTAGACACTAAGTATACTGCTCAGGACTGGGATGGTTTCCAGGAATTGGTTTCTAAATCAAACATCCAGGATAAAGACCTGATCTTGCGTGTTCTTTCTATGTATAACGATCCAGAACAGCGTGAAACTGAAATCAAGAACATTTCTTCAGTTTACAAGACTTTGGCTGACGAAATCCTTCCTCAGTTGCGTCGTGCTCGCTTGACTGCAAACTATGACGTTATCGGTCGTAGCGATGAAGAAATCAACGAAGCATTCGATACTGATGCTAAGGTATTAAGCGCAAACGAATTGCTGTACGCTGCTACTCTGACAAACGACAAAGCTCGTCAGGAAGCTATCTACAAGAAAACTACAGAATTGTATCCTAACGATTTCCGTGCATACAACAACTTGGGTATGATGGCTTATGCTAACGGTGACTTCACTACAGCTGAAAACTACTTCAAACAAGCTGCTAGCAAAGACGCTAACGCTCCTGAAGTTAACACTAACCTTGGTTACATCGAATTGGTTAAGGGTAATGTAGCTAACGCTGAAACTTACTTAAGCAAATCAACTGGTGCTAACACAGCTAATGAAGCTCTGGGTAACTTGTATATCAAACAAGGTCAGTACGATCGCGCTGTACAGGCATTCGGTGATACTAAGACTAACTCAGCTGCTTTGGCTCAGATTCTGGCTAAAGACTACAACAAAGCTAAAAATACTTTGAATGCAGTTAAGAATCCTGATGCTTACACTGACTACTTGATGGCTATCGTAGGTGCAAGAACAAACAACGCTGATTTGGTTAAGACTAGCATGGCTAAGGTTGCTCAGAAAGATGCAACTCTGGCTGCAAAAGCTCAGATCGACCGCGAATTTGCTAAATATGCTAACGAAATCAAGTAATTGATTTTATCATATCTTTTGGAAAACCGGAATACATTCCCTTGTATTCCGGTTTTTTTATTACAAATAATTTAGTACTTTCGCAGAAAATAAATATGGAAACATGAGAAAAATAGTATTCTTCCTGACGATTGCAATCTGCTTGGCTTCATGTAAAAAGAAACCAGAGTTTGTTTTACAAGGCGAACTGCAAAATTGTAGTTCCGATGAAATTCTGGTTGTTTATGACGATCCTGTTTCCAAGCTTGATACTATTATTCTCAAGGACGGAAAGTTTACATATACTTTTTCACCTGATACATTAACATTATTCCGGCTAGTTTCGCCCGATATGTTAAAAACGATACCTGTATTTGCAGATAAGACACTGCATATGACTCTTAAGGGAAGTTTTGAAAATCCGGTTATCAGCGGTGACGGAGAGAATGGGGTATATGGAAAATTTCTGGAAAGTTTGCAAAACCTAAAAGACAGTGCGGCTATCACTCAAAAAGCAGAAGAGTTTATTGTACAACATCCGCACTCATTTGTATCAGCCTATCTCATCAACGATTATTTCGTACAAGTACCTCAGCCTGACATTGAAAAGACCAGAAGTCTGATAGAGCCACTTGGAGGAAACATAAAAGACAGCCGCATATTAAGTATGGCTTTAAAGTCAATACCTCCTAAAGACAAAACAGAGAGAAATGAAAAATACCTCACATATTTTTCATGCAAAAACCGTAGTGGCAAATATGTGACATGGAGTAGTTCAGAGAATAATTACACACTTTTGAACTTTTGGGCCAGTTGGGATAAAGCAAGTGTATCCGTACGTGATTCACTAGCCAAAATGGTAAAGGAATTTCCGGAAAAGAAATTCAGAGTGCTCAACATCTCACTCGACTACGAAAAAAAGAAATGGCTTGAAGCTTGTAAAGAAGACAGCAAACAATGGGTTGAAGTCTGCGACTACAAAGGCTGGAGCAATCAGGTTGTCAAACAGAATAACATACATAAACTGCCTGCAAATATTTTAATAGACCGCAACCGAAAAGTCCTTGGTAAAGACTTAACGGAAAAAGATCTGTATACGACAGTAGAGCAGCTTATCAAAAAAGAGGAAAAGAAATAAAATAATCTCTTCATGTTAACCAAATTATTCGGAGCAGCGGTACAAGGTATCGACGCAACAATTGTGACCATTGAAGTCAACAGTTCACGCGGTATTAAATTTTTTCTAGTCGGTTTACCCGATTCTGCCGTAAAAGAGAGTCATGAACGCATCATGTCTGCACTGCAAGTCAACGGTTATAAATTTCCCACCTGCCAGATTGTTGTAAATATGGCACCTGCTGATATCCGAAAGGAAGGATCATCATACGATCTTCCCTTGGCTATCGGTATACTTGCTGCTACAGGAACTGTGTCATCCGACAAACTGAACCGTTACCTAATCATCGGAGAGCTAGGATTAGACGGTAATTTGCAGCCTATCAAAGGAGCACTTCCTATTGCTATATGCGCCCGTGAACAAGGACTGGAAGGATTAATTCTTCCCAAGCAGAATGCCCGAGAAGCTGCTGTTGTCAACAACCTGAAAGTATTTGGAGTAGAAAACATTACTGAGGTAATTGAATTCTTCAACGGGATTCGTACCTTAGAACCAACAATAGTCAATACCCGAGAAGAGTTTTATCGAAGCCAGGATAACTTCCCTTTCGATTTTGCCGACGTAAAAGGACAAGAAAATGTAAAGCGCGCACTTGAAGTTGCAGCAGCAGGCGGACACAACCTCATTATGATAGGCGCACCGGGTAGTGGAAAATCAATGATGGCGAAATGCCTTCCAAGTATTCTTCCCCCTCTGACACTGGCAGAAAGCCTGGAAACAACTAAGATACACTCAGTTGCCGGAAAGCTTGGTAAAGATTCTTCATTGATAGCTGTACGCCCTTTCCGCAGCCCTCATCACACAATCTCACAAGTTGCCATGGTAGGTGGCGGGAGCAGTCCCCAGCCTGGAGAAATCAGCCTTGCCCACAACGGTGTACTCTTTCTTGACGAGCTGCCTGAATTCAACCGGAGCGTACTCGAAGTCCTTCGTCAGCCACTTGAGGACCGTCGGATAACTATTTCACGTTCTAAATATACATTAGAATATCCTGCCAGCTTTACGCTCATAGCCTCCATGAACCCGTGTCCATGCGGCTATTATAATCACCCAACGCGTCACTGCGTATGCAGCCCCGGACAAGTTCAACGTTATCTGAACAAAATATCCGGTCCGCTACTCGACCGTATTGATATACAAATAGAGATAGTTCCCGTTCCTTTCGAAAAACTGTCTGAACAAACCAGAGGTGAATCAAGTGCAGCTATACGCGAACGAGTTATCCGAGCAAGACAGATACAAGCCAACCGATTTGCTCATGACGCAGGAGTCCACTGCAATGCGCAAATGTCATCACGTCTGTTACACCAATATGCACTTCCAGACGAAAAAGGGCTCTCATTACTTCGCAATGCCATGGAGCGTTTCCATCTTTCAGCACGTGCCTACGACCGCATTCTGAAAGTATCGAGAACTATCGCCGACCTGGAAAATGCCGAACACATACAGCCTCATCATTTGGCAGAAGCCATCAGTTACCGCAACCTTGACCGCGAGAATTGGGCAGGATAGTTTCCCGGTTACAACCGCTTTCTCCTGATACATAAGTATCTTCATGAATAGAAAACCTCCTATCAGAATGTAAAAACGGCTAAAGGTTCTGAGGCATGACAGTTCAGGAACAAGAATTTTATTCAGTCATCAACAATCAAAAAAACACATATAAAATTTTACGATTTATATCTATTCAACCAATATGAAAAATATCAGTAAAAATGCAATTATCGGGTATCCCGCCGGAATTATCACCGGTATAACCTATGGATTAAATCCGTTGTTCGGAGTTCCTTTAATGAAAGAAGGTGCAGCCATCGAATCCATTCTTTTCTTCCGTTATGCCATTGCCGTATTATTCTTAGGTGGATTTCTCTTATTGAGCAGACAAAGTTTCAAGATTTCATGGAAACAAGCCGGCGTGTTGCTTATACTCGGACTACTTTACACATCAAGTAGTGTATTCTTGTTCGAGGCATACAACTATATAGCCTCAGGACTTGCAACAACTATTATATTTCTCTATCCGGTTCTTGTAGCTATCATCATGGTCTTTTTGCGAGTCGTTCCCTCCTGGCCGGTCTGGCTTTCCATCATTCTCACCTTTGTAGGGGTAGTGATCATGACACAGAGCGATTCTACACAGACCATCAATCCGATAGGAGTCATCCTTTCGTTAGGTTCGGCTTTAGTCTATGCACTATTTATAGTCATCATCAACCGAAGCAAAATTATCAGCAATATATCAAACAGCCTGCTTACATTCTATGCACTGACAGTAGGTGCAATTATCTTCTTAGGGAAAATTACATTATCCGACATTCATATAACAACCGGACTTACAGGAAACATGGCCTGGTTGAACCTTGTCGGTCTTGCGATTCTTCCGACTGTCGTATCAACCGCTACATTGGCTATTGCGACACGAAACATCGGAGCCACCAAAGCATCCGTCCTTGGGGTATTCGAACCCGTTACAGCTATTCTCATTGGAACCGTTGTCTTTGGAGAAGCTCTCACAACCAATATCATTGTCGGAATTTTACTTTCCATAGCAGCCATAACCTTTATGATTGCCAAAACAAAAAGATAGGATCCGGCCTTTAACAGCCTGAAAATATTGTATTTATCAATAAAAGTTTCTTTTTACCCTTCACGGCTTCCACCGGATTACTGGCATCAAGAACCGGTGAAAGCCGTGAAAGGCAAAAAACAACACATTCCTTTTCCAAAAATATCAGCATCTTTTCACAAATTCATCGAGATATTTTTTTAAAATTCGTACAAAAAATACAGGAAACATGCTGATGTTTTTAAACTCCTATTAACCAACTATTTAAGATACTCACTAGGAGGTATTCCGAACTGCTGTTTAAAGCTCTTCGAGAAATGAGACAATGTATTGAAACCTGTCATATCAGCTATTTCAGAGATTGTATATTTACCCTCCTTCAAAAGTTCTGCCGCACGATTTAATTTATACGTTTTGAAAAAGACACTCGGATTTTCTCCTGTCAGTCCTTTTACCTTATAATAAAATTTAGTTCGTGATATTTTCAGAAGCTGAGTCATTCTTGTTACATCCAGCTCAGGATTAGAAAGTTCACTCTCCATCAGATGATATAATTCCGTCATAAACATATTATCCTGCGGTGAAAGCACATTCTCGTCCATCTTGTCTGTCTGAGTAGAACGGCTAAGCAAACTACGTGTCTTTTCCCGGTTATTGAGCAATGACTTGATAAGAGCCATCAGATAATGCGGCTCAAAAGGTTTTGTCACATAAGCATCAGCTCCTACATTCAGTCCTTCCACCTGATTTTCTATGGTTGTCTTTGCCGTAACCAGAATGACCGGAATATGACAAAGCTGTAAACTCTCCTTTATCTCGCGGCAAAGCCAATAACCATCCTTTCCCGGCATGACCACATCACTCAGGATCAGATCGGGAGCATTCTCTGTAATAGCTTCGAGTGCACTCTCTGCATTAAAACGGCAAACGACCTGATAATCGGAGCCAAGCAGCATCTCCAGATAATAAGCAACTTCAGAATCATCATCAACAACCATGATTGTTTTTTTCTCCTTGTCAAGATCCGGATCAGGTTTTACAGGAAGTGGATTTTCCTCAAGCGGGAAAGCTTCCAGCTGATTGACTTGTTCATGCGACCGCTCTGCTTCCGAATAAGCCGACTGACCAACAGGTACAATAAGTGTAAACATTACTTTATTGTCGTCTTTCAGATTAGAGGCAGTCAAGCTCCCATGATGAAGTCGGGCAAGACTGCGGGCATAATAAAGTCCAATACCCGTTCCCCAGTTATATATTCCTCCATGCTCATCCGAAATCTGATAATAACGTTCGAATATCTTTTCCAGTTTATCATCCGGTATCTGTCCGGTATTAATAACTTCTATCTTTACAACTTGTACAGCATCCTCCCCCGATACAATATCAAAATTCACATTGATACGTCCACCAGCGGGAGTATATTTCAAGGCATTCGACATCAGGTTAGTAAATATCTTATCTATTTTATCTTCATCTATCCAGGCAATGAAACTTCCTTCCAAGCCGTTGGTTATCATTGTAATCGACTTACTTTCAGCATTAACACGGAATATATCTGTCAACTCTTTCAGAAACACAACAATCTCAGTAGGACGTACCTTGAGTTTCAACGTATCATTTTCCAGTTTATTAAAATCAAGCATTTGGTTTACCAGCCTCAGCATACGGTTTACACTACGCTGTACGATACGAAGCAGATTTTTATTCTCACCGGTTATATCCGAACTGCTATACAATAAAGAAATCGGACCGGAGATCATTGTCAGAGGTGTACGGAATTCATGAGAAATATTGGCAAAGAAACTCATATTCATCTTATTGATAAACTGCTCTTGCGCCTTTGCCTGTTCTGCACGAAGCACAGCCTGCTTCTCCACGCGTATACGCCACATGGCTCTTATAAAGAAGGCCAAGATAGTAATCCCCGCTATCAGATAAAAAGTATATGCCCACCATGTAGCCCACGGAGCAGGATGTACAATAACCCGAATAGCATTTTCTCCTACGATAGTACTCTGATCATTTTGAGTAATCCGAACCCTAAAAGTATAAGTTCCAGCAGGAAGATTTGCATAATAGGCTTCTTTATTGTTATGAGCGTTAATCCAATATTGGTCGAATCCATCCAATTTATAATAATGGTGCAGACGTTCACTTTCACTATAGTCGAGTGCGGCAAAAGAGATACTGAAACCATTTTGATCGTACTTCAAATTAATATCCGGATTATAAGATAAATGACGATCTATACAGGCTCCTTTTCCCGGACGGACCAACGTATTATGTATTTTAATATCTTCAAACAGCAGAGGTATATCATGTCTGACCTGCATGTTAGTTGGCTGGAATATTGTCACCCCATGTGTACCGCCAAAAACAAGTGTACCATCATCCAGACAGCATGAAGCTCTGTCATAAAACTGATTGCCACCTAACCCGTCGGCTTCATAATAATTTATCCATTTATCAGTTTGAGGAATATATTTGCTTAAGCCGTACAATGTACTTATCCATAAATTTCCTTGTCTATCTTCCTCGATACTGGATATATCTGTACAAGTTGTCCCCGGGAACGGAGTAACTTTTCCTGATTCAGGCGAATAACACATCAGTCCGTTACTTACGGTTCCTATCCATATATTACCAGAACTGTCTTTATACAAATCGGTCGGAATAAAAACAGAACGCTGGATACAACGTTCAAAGTCTTGTATATTTACTTTAGGCTCAGATATTGTTCCATCTGCAGATACCAGTTTTAAAGGCTGGTAAAATGCTGAAGCAAGAATAGTTCCATTACCTATAGGTAAAAGCCCTGGAATAAATGTATAGCCGCTGAAAACCGGGAAACGAGAAAACGCTTTATCTCCTTTACGCAATACATATAGGAAACTACTCGCTGTGCCAATCCACAGATTCTGTTTATCATCTTCCACTATAGACATGGGAACATTCACCATATATCGCTGCTCTACCCGAAAACGTCCTTCTTCATACTTACATTTCAATACTTCATTGGATGTAGCTGTCACCCAGACAGTTCCATCTATATCGCTGACATACAACTGATTGACATAAGCAGTATTCCCTTCACCTCTGCCAAAGAGCTCATTACGGTCTATCTTTTCCAACTGCTGATTGCCAAACCGATAGACAAATACCCCATCCATCAGTGTTGCAATCCATAAGTTCTGATGTTTATCTGCCGACAAAGAAATAACAGACTTATCCTTAAAATAAGAACTCAAGTAGTTATTATTGTTAAACAGTTTCTTATAACGATAATGTACTGCATACCCCTGATCTACCGAACCAATCCATAAATTGCCTTGTGAATCATTAAACATACGGCTAATCTTAAAATTCGGGACTTCAAAAGGAAAACCATTCTCACCCTGATGAATGACTGTCTTCGATGTTTTGTCGTAATAAAACACTCCCCTTCCCTGCGTACACAGCAAGACACCGTTTTCATAAGGATAAATATACTCAACAGGAACATGTGACAAGACCGGATGAGAAGCTATCGCCTCGGGCAATGACAAATACTTGCGCTGCCTTACATCGAATATAGATACCGACTGATTGCCTGCCATCCAGAGTTCTCCATTTTTCAGTAAACAAGAAGCACGACAATACTCTTCTCGTTTCATCGAGAATGTTCTTTTATAATTGGACAAAGAATAGCACCGCATATCCTTGGAAGTTATTACCCAGCAATTATCTTGTGCATCGACAAAGCTGTTGATAATAAACATAGATGATGTATCAAAATCATAAATAGCCGGTTCAAAACACTCTTCCGATGAATTATACAGACAAATACCTGTCAGTGTAGTAAGCAAAATATCACCTTTGGAAGATTCAGACAAACGCAATCCGTTTCTGTTATTTCCACTCAAGCGAATATTCTTAAAATTATCCTTATCGGTATACTGGCACACACCGTTTACTGTCGATATCCACAAGCGCTTTTTTGAATCAAGAAAAATATCCTGAATATGATTGTCGGGAATATCAAGAGAGTCATCCGTACAAAAATACTGATGATATTCATTTACGCTGAATTTATTCAACCCACGGAAAGTACCTATCCATATATGTCCCTTCCCGTCTTCACCGAATGCCGTAATCTGTTGATTGGATATATCATTGGTGACAAGAGGACTTTGTCTTTCTACTTCTGAAGCCAAATCTTTCCCACTGCGAGTGCATGAGAACAATAAAAAAATAAAAAACAAAAGACTTAATGTTTTCATTTTAAGTATCGCTAGTTAACAAAATTACAGACACAAATATAAGAAAAAAACAAGGTATAAAGTACCCCAAAAGCACATTTTGAACAAATGAACAAACATTTAAACAAATAAGACAGGAGGATTGAACGCTGCAACAAACATTAAAAATAAATAAAATAACTGTAGAGAAAGGAACATTGTAATATTGCAATCGGAAAACCTAAAACAATAAATTTATGATAAAACACAAATTCTCTACCTTAATCTTCATTTCACTGCTTGCATTATATACAGGAAATGCAAGTGCTGCCGGCAAGTACAATGAGCCATGCGATGAAATTTCCGCATCATCGAATATTGCCGTCACACAAACCCAATATGGTAAAGTGGGTGGTTATCTTGAAAATAATGTATTTACCTTTAAAGGTATTCCTTACGCCAAAGCTGAAAGATTTATGCCTCCTACAGCACCAGACCAATGGAAAGGCATCCGTAGTTCACGGGCATACGGACCTACTTGTCCACAAGCAGAACGTATGGGATGGCAATCAGACGAACAAGCTTTCGCATTCAACTGGGATGACGGTTTTCCAGGTGAAGATTGTCTGCGTGTAAACATTTGGACTCAAGGATTAAAAGACGGGAAAAAGCGCCCTGTAATGGTATGGCTGCACGGCGGAGGCTACGCTGCCGGTTCAGGTCAGGAACTACCTTCATATGACGGTGCTGCTCTGTCAAGAAAAGGAGATGTGGTAGTAGTAACCTTAAACCACAGATTAAACGTACTTGGTTTTCTCGATTTATCAGCTTACGGAGGTAAGTATGCCCAAAGTGTAAACGTAGGTTTGCTGGATCTGGTAGCTGCACTTCGCTGGGTAAACGAAAATATTGAAAACTTTGGAGGTGACCCATCAAATGTCACCATATTCGGACAGTCAGGTGGCGGAGGAAAAGTATCTACACTACTCGCTACTCCCTCTGCAAAAGGTCTTTTCCAAAAAGCCATCGTACAAAGTGGTTCCATGCAGCGGACAATGGAAAGCAAATACTCCCAAAGGATAGCTGCGGCTACATTAGAAGAACTGGATATCAAAGCTGAAGAGATTGATAAACTTCAGACCATACCTTATAAAACATTACTGGCTGCAGGCGAAAAAGCAATAGCCAATGTTCGCAAAGAAGCCGAAAAAGAAGGCATCCATTCTTTTATATTCGGATGGGGACCTACCGTTGACGGAAACATCCTCCCCCAACAGCCCGAAAAGCAAGCCGAATTATCAAAAGATATTCCAATGATGATCGGTACAACCTTACATGAGTTCTGTATCAGTACATATGTCCCCGAACTGAGAAATGCAACTCTCGATCAGGCAAAAGAAATGCTGAAAGCTAAATATGGAGAGAAGACCGATAACTATATCGAAATATTCAAAAAAGTATATCCGGCTGCAACTCCTCAAGACATGATCGATTTTGACGTAACATTCCGTCCAGCAGCAATCGAACAAGGAAACTGGAAAGCTGCCCAGCACGCCGCTCCTGTTTACATGTATCAGTTTGCATGGGAATCACCCGTAATGGATGGAATTCTCCGTTCTACTCATTGCATGGAAATAGCTTTTGTTTTCGATAACATCGCTCGATGCGCCTCAATGACAGGTGGAGGTAAAGATGCACAAGCACTGGCAGACAAAATGAGCAGTGCATGGATACAGTTTGCACGTACAGGAAATCCTAATGTAGAAGGTCTTCCAACAAGGGAACCGTATACAGTAGAGAAAGGTGCAACAATGATTTTCAACAACCAAAGCGAGATCAAATACAATCAAGACAAAGAACTGATGCAGTTCATTTCAAAATTTCCAATGAGAGGATTCTAATTACTAACCCTAATTCTTAACTATATGGAAAAGACAAATGACAAACAATGGACCAGAGCGATTGCCTTTATTGTTCTGGTTATGTGGATGGGACTATCATCTGCATTGGCGCAAAGTATTACCGTAAAAGGTCAGGTTCTGGATGCAAAGAGCAAAGAACCTTTAATCGGTGTAAGTGTGCTTGAAAAAGGTACGACCAACGGTACAATTACTGACTTCGACGGAAATTATGTATTGAACGTTGCCAAAGGACGTATCCTTGTATTCTCTTATGTAGGTTATACCACTCAGGAAATCGCAGTCAACCAACCTTCTTTAACCGTTTCGCTGAAAGAAGATACGCAAACCCTGAACGAGGTTGTAGTTGTAGGATATGGTGTTCAGAAAAAGAGTTCTGTTACTGGTTCTATCTCACAGGTAAAAGCTGAAGATATGGAAAACCGTTCGGTTACTACCGTACAGTCCGCTTTACAAGGTAAGACCTCGGGTGTACAGGTCATTTCTTCATCTGCAGCTCCGGGAGAAGCTCCTACTATCCGTGTACGTGGTTTTTCTTCTAACGTAGCTTCAGACCCTCTTTATGTAGTAGATGGTGTACGCCTTTCTGATATTTCAGGTATCGATCCTAACGATATCGCTTCTATAGAAGTATTGAAGGATGCAGCTTCAGCTGCCATCTATGGTGCAGAAGCTGGTAACGGTGTTATTCTGATTAGTACCAAAAAGGGCAAAACCGGACAAGGAAAAGTCGTTTACGACTTCCAGTATTCCATTCAGTCACTTGGCAAAATGCCGAAGCTGATGAATGCAGAGGAATATGCTACATACATGGTAGAAGGTGGCGTATTCGAACAGTCAAAGATTAGCAACGACTGGGATGGTGTTACAGATACCAACTGGGCTGATGTAGTATTTGGCAAAGGCCAGATGCAAAAGCATAACGTGTCATTCTCTAATGGAAATGAAAAAGGGAACTATTATCTTTCTTTATCATATCTGGACAACAATGGTATTGTCAGAGGAGATGCAGACTTCTACAAACGTCTGACAGGTTCTGTCAACGCAGATTATCAGATTAAAGACTGGTTAAAAGTAGGAACAACCAACCAGATTGAAAAATACAATTACCGCAAACTGTCAGGAAACAACGCTTACGGTAGTTTCTTCCAGGCCGTTATGGAACTTGATCCGCTCACTCCAAGTACATATAGTCCGGATAATTTACCAGCTAATATGCAGGCAGCACTCGATAATGGCAAAACTCTGCTGACTGACGAAAATGGAAATTACTATGCAGTTTCCAACTTTGTAGAATCGGAGAACTATCATCCGATGATTATGCGCGACAATACTGTACCTAAAAACAGTGGATTCAATGTAAACGGTTCTGTATACGGAGAACTGAAACCATTCGACGGATTCGTATTTACCTCACGTTTCGGCTACCGCTTGTCTGGTACTCGTTCTTCAACAGTCAACCTGCCATTTTACGGCAACTCTGTTCAGAACAATGATTATATGTCTATCAGCGGTACATCAAGCACTTCTATCTATTGGCAGTGGGAAAACTTCGCCAACTACATCAAGACTTTCGATAAACATACCATCAACGCCATGTTGGGTATGTCTTACCAGGAATCTACATACGATTATATTACCAGTGGATTCAGCGCAAACGGAGCAGATGCCATCACCAACAGAGATCCGTCATTCTGGTATCTGAATTATGGAGACCCTTCAGCAAGTAAATCAATACAAGGTGAAAAGACCCGTACAGCCAAATATTCATATTTCGGACGTGTAGGATATGACTTTGCCGGAAAATATATGTTGCAAGCTTCACTTCGTGCCGATGCAGCCGATTTGTCTTATCTCCCTTTGGAAAAACGCTGGGGATACTTCCCTGCCGTATCTGCCGGATGGACTATCTCTGAAGAAAACTTCTTCACTCCGTTGAGAGATGTAGTATCAAGCCTGAAACTACGTGCCAGCTGGGGACAGAATGGTAGCCTTGCTGCATTAGCAAGCAACCTTTACGGTTACGGAACTACCATGGTAACAGCCGGATATTATCCGTTCGTTCCTGGTAATAACTATACAACAGGTATTCGTCCGAATAGTTTGGGTAATGATGAATTGAAATGGGAAACTTCTGAACAAATTAACGTCGGTCTGGATGCTCGTTTATTCAACGACCGCCTGACTCTTTCTATGGACTGGTTTAACAAGAAGACTAAAGATTTGCTTATCACTGGTACAACTCCTTCACTCATTATTGGCGGAACAACTTCACCGATCAATGCCGGTAATGTAAGCAACAAAGGTTTTGAATTTGAAATAGGATGGAGAGATAACATCGGTGATTTCAATTATAGCATCAAAGGAAATCTGGCAACCTTGAAGAACAAAGTTACTTATCTGGATCCGTCACTCACCAGAGCTAACGGAACAACATTCCATACAAATACAATTACCTATTTCGAAGAAGGATATCCGGTTTACTACTTCCGTGGATATCGCTGCGAAGGCATCAACCCAGAAGATGGAGAACCGATTTTCGCTGATTTGGATAACAATGGCATCATCAACGAAGATGACAAGACTTACATCGGCGATGCTATTCCTGATTTCACATATGGCTTGACACTGACAGCAGCATGGAAAGGACTTGACCTGACAATCTTTGGTTCAGGAAGTTACGGAAATGACGTATTCAGCTGTATCAACCGTCCAGACCATGCTTCTGCCAACAAACTGAGTGAAGTATTCTATAAAGACCGTTGGACTCCTGAACATACCAATGCTACTGCTCCAAGAGCTAACGCTTTGAGCCTGGACAAATATACCGTATCTGATGCCATGGTATTCGACGGTTCATATTTCAAAATCAAACAGATTCAGCTGGGGTATTCATTACCGAAACAATGGATAAATAAGGTATTCATCAATAACCTGCGTCTGTATGTATCACTGGAAGATTTCTTTACTTTCACCAGTTATCCAGGCTTCGATCCTGAAGCATCAGCAAACGCTACAAGCGGTATGGGTATTGATATGGGTACATATCCAAGCGCAAAGAAAGTTATGTTAGGCTTTAATGTTGAATTTTAATCGAATAATATTATGAAAAAGAAACTATATATAGCACTTGCTGCAGGAATGTTTTGCATGACATTGGCAACCGGATGCGAAGACAGACTCAATATTGCAAAACATGGAGATGTGGGAAGCCAGGAAACATATTACCAGACAGACGATGAAGCCGAAGCTGCCGCAGCTGCCTTATACTTATCTGTCAGATCACAACATTACAACTGGTTCTTTGTCAAGAATCTGTTATCAGATGATATGTATACTGGCGGAGGTGCACGAGGTGACAATGGAGAAATGGAACGTCTGAACGAAATGACATTTGGTTCAGATCATGGCATGATTACCAGTCTGTATTCCGGACTATACAATATCGTATATAATGCCAACCTGATAATAGAAAAAGTAGCACCCGATAGTGAAGTAAAACGCAGAGCCATTGCCGAAGCTAAATTCTTCCGCGCCTTCTCATACTTCGAGCTGGTTACTCTCTGGGGAAATGTACCTAAGGTAGACCATCTGCTTGCTCCAGATGAATATAGAAAAGGGAATACACCCGCAGAAGAATTGTGGGCTTTCATCGAATCAGACTTGAATGCAGCAGTAGGAGATCCTGACGGAGCAAGCGACCTGCCTTCTAAAGAAAACATAGACGATGATGTAACCAATATCAGAGTGACAAAGGAAGCTGCCATGGCTTATCTGGGTAAAGCTTATCTGTTCCAGGGAAAATATAATGAAGCTGCCAGCATATTGGACAAAGTTATCAGTTCAAACAAATATGGACTGTATCAAGGAGAATATGGCGATCTGGCACACGTAAAAGCAAATAATTGCAGAGAATCTATTCTGGAAGCACAAATGCGTAATGACCCGGAACAGATGTGGAACCAGTTTACTCAGCTATACTGTATGCTGGGATGGCGTTCCTCAATGCTCAATTTTGACCAGTCGGCCTCAGCCTTTTCACAAGGTTGCTACGGTTTCGGTAACCCTACAAAATCACTGTATGATGCATTTGTAGCTGAAGAAACTGCCGATGGTTACCGCTTGAACCAGACTATCATTACCTATAAACAATTGGAAAGTTTAGGAATCTCATTAAGAGACGGTAACATCATGGTAGGTAACGAAGGCTATTTTTCATGGAAATACCGCGCTCTGAAAGAAGATTGCATGTACGATAATCCGGGACTTCAGTTCTATCAATACATCAATTTGCGCTTCATGCGCTATGCAGAAGTCTTACTGATGGCAGCCGAAGCTCATGTACAGGCAGGAAGCGGACAGGACAAGGCTCTGAACTATATCAATGAAATCAGACAACGTGCACAGCTGGCTCCTTTGTCGACAGTTACCTTAGATGACATCAAGACAGAAAAGCGTCTGGAATTATGTATGGAAGGTGTCCGTTACCAAGATCTTATACGCTGGGGAGATGCCGAAGAAGTATTGAAAGAGCAAGGACACTATGTTCCTTCATTGGTTATGGACAAAAAAGTATCCGAAGAACCGACTGTAAAGAAAGAAGGCTTTGTCAATCAGCAAGGCTATGGATTTAAGAAAAACAAGAGTGAATTATTACCTATTCCTGAAAAAGAAATGTCATTGAATCCTAACATGACACAAAACCCAGGCTGGTAAAAAAGAATATAATCAATTAAAAATATTATAGTTATGAAAAAAATAGTATTATATGTAGGTGCATTTTTATTCAGTATCGCTGGATATGCACAACAAGCTTTATGGGGTGGGGGCGATATCGTTTCCCCCCAGATAAACAAAGATAATTCAGTAACATTCCGCATTCTTGCTCCTAAAGCATCTAAAGTAGAGATTGAAGGGGACTTTCTACCTGCGCAAAAAATCAAGACTCCTTTTGGAGAAGTAGAAGCTCCGGGAAGAGTTCAGCTGAAAGAAGGTAAGAATGGGGTTTGGGAATATACATCGTCTATTCTTCCAAGCGAAATGTATAACTATTCGGTATATGTCAACGATTTTAAAACAACCGATCCGAGCAACGTATACCAGAATCGCGATATTGCTACCATTACCAATTACTTCCTGATAGGAAACGGACAAGCTGATTTATACATGGTACAGGATGTACCTCATGGAACTGTATCGAAAGTATGGTATAACTGCCCTACACTGGGTATGGAGCGTCGTCTGACAGTCTATACTCCTGCCGGTTATGAAAGCAGCAACAAGAAATATCCAGTCTTATACTTATTGCATGGAGCCGGAGGAGATGAAAATGCCTGGGTAGAACAAGGACGTGCAGCACAAATCATGGATAATCTGATTGCTCAAGGTAAAGCCGAACCAATGATTGTAGTTATGCCTAACGGAAACGGTGCACAACAAGCAGCTCCGGGTGAAGCTCCCAACAGCATGGTTAAACCTCAGTTCATGAATCCTAAAACAATGGACGGAGAAATAGAGAAAGCTTTTCCTGATATCATAAAGTTTGTCGAAAAAACATATCGGGTAAAAAAAGATAAGAACAACCGTGCTATCTGCGGATTGTCTATGGGAGGATTCCATTCTCTGTATATATCAGCATATTATCCAAACAAGTTTGGTTATGTAGGTCTGTTCTCTGCTGCTACCAGCAAGCAAATCAACAACAAAAATACATCCGATGTATACGAGAACTTAGATCAGAAACTTGCTACCCAGTTCAGTAATCCACCTCGCTTGTATTGGATAGGAATCGGTAAAACAGATTTTCTATACAAGGATAACATTGACTTCCGTAAACAACTTGACGAAAAAGGATATAAATATACTTACGTAGAAACAGATGGAGGACATATCTGGAGAAACTGGCGTGTATACCTGACAGAATTTGCTCCTTTGTTATTTAAATAATTAATACAGACATGAAAAAAGAATTAATTATAGGAATGGCCTTTTCGGCAGCAATACTGAGCTCATGCGGTCCTACAACTCCCCAATTAGGAAAATCTCCCATCAATGAAGTCATCAATGCAATGACTCTGGAAGAAAAAGCACATCTGGTAATCGGTACAGGTATGGCAGGATTTTCCGGTGACAGTGCTGTTATCGGAAAAACTAAAAAGTTAGTACCTGGTGCAGCTGGAACAACTTACCCAATCGAACGATTGGGTATTCCGGCTGTCGTACTAGCTGACGGTCCTGCCGGATTGCGCATTGACCCCACTCGTGAAGGAGATTCAGCAACTTACTATTGTACACACTTCCCTATCGGAACATTATTAGCTTCTACTTGGAATCAGGAACTGGTAGAAAACGTTGGTAAAGCCATCGGTAATGAGGTTTTGGAATATGGAGCCGACGTTTTGCTGGCACCGGCACTGAATATTCATCGTAATCCTCTTTGCGGACGTAACTTTGAATATTACTCAGAAGATCCGCTGGTATCTGGAAAAATTGCTGCTGCTTATGTAAGAGGTGTACAGAGCAACGGAGTGGGAACATCCATCAAACACTTTGCAGTAAACAATCAGGAAAGTAATCGTATGGCTGTAGATGCGCATGTATCGCCAAGAGCCTTACGCGAAATCTACCTGAAAGGATTCGAAATTGCAGTAAAAGAATCGAATCCATGGACCGTAATGTCTTCTTACAACTATCTGAACGGAGTCTATACTTCAGAAAATCCAGAGCTGCTTACTACCCTTTTGCGTGATGAATGGGGATTTAAAGGTATGGTTATGACAGACTGGTTTGGAGGTAAGGATGCAGTAGCACAAATGGAAGCTGGAAATGACATGCTGCAACCAGGACTCGACAGACAGTATGAAGCAATAGTCAACGCAGTAAAAGAAGGAAAATTGGATGAGGCAATCTTAAACCGCAATGTAGAACGTATTCTTAACATGATTCTGCAAACTCCTCATTTCAAAAAATACAACTATTCCAACAAACCCGATTTGCAGGCTCATGCCAATGTTACCCGCCAATCGGCTACCGAAGGTATGGTTTTACTGAAAAACGACAATCAGACTTTACCATTGAATTCCAACATTCAGAAAGTTGCATTGTTTGGATGTACTTCGTATAATTTCATTGCAGGAGGAACTGGTTCTGGAAATGTCAACCGTGCCTATACAGTTTCTTTGCTCGATGGATTGAAGAATGCTAATTTCCAGGTAAACGATGAATTGAAAAACATCTACCTGAAATATATTGCAGAAGAAAATGAGCGCAATAAACCTAAAGGAGATAATCCATTAGTAAAATTCTTACCCACTCCATTACCTACTGAAATGGCTCTGTCAGCAGATCAATTAAGTAACTGGGCTGCTCAAACAGATATTGCATTAATCACTTTAGGACGTATGTCGGGAGAATTTGTTGACAGAAAGGTTTCTGATTTCAATCTATCAAAAGAAGAATCTAAATTGATCAACGATGTATGCAGAACCTTCCATGCCGCAGGTAAAAAAGTTGTAGTTATCTTGAATATCGGTGGAGTGATTGAAACCGATTCATGGAAAAATCTGCCGGATGCTATCCTCTGTGCCTGGCAGGCAGGACAAGAAGGTGGTAATAGTGTAGCAGATATCTTGAGCGGAAAGGCTTATCCATCAGGTAAACTAACAATGACTTTCCCTGTTAAATTTGAAGATGCAGCTTCATCTGCCAACTTCCCGACAGAAGGTGCTATGGGCAATCTGAGTAACATGGCCGATCCTAAAGAAAAGAAGTCTGATGTAAAACTGTGGGACTATACAGATTATGAAGAAGATATCTACGTAGGTTACCGTTATTTTGACAGTTTTGAAAAACAGGTTTCTTATCCATTCGGATATGGTTTGTCATACACAACATTTGAATACGGAAATCCAAAAGTGAAAACTGAAAATGGAATCTATACAGTAACCGTAGATGTTAAAAATACAGGCACACAGCCAGGAAAGGAAATCGTAGAACTTTATATTTCCGCACCTAAAGGAGGAGAATTGAATAAACCAGAAAAAGAATTAAAAGCATTTGCCAAGACTAAAGAATTAAATCCTGGCGAAACAACATCCGTTACAATGGAAGTAAAAGCATTCGATCTGGCTTCTTACAACGAGAATTCTTCTGCATGGGTAATAGACGGTGGTAATTATCAATTCTTGATAGGAGCTTCTTCACGTGATATCAAAGCTACATTAGATGTAGTAGTTACTGGTGGAGTTGAAAAGACTAATAATATATTGCATCTGCAAAGTCCTATCAATATACTGAAAAAATAACCCATTCTGATGAACACATGCTTTTCTACAAATAAGAATGTGGATATAGCATGAGCCATATCATCTTTGAGTACAGCAACTTAAAGATTGATAACAATAAATTTACAGCTGAACGATATACTGCCTCTGGTAATAAAATAAAAGCTGACAAGCACACCAGATAAAAAGTATATCGTTTTCAGCTGTGATTAGATTACTTCTCTCACACCTGATCTACGCCGCTTACATATCAACAAAGTAATATGATGACTAACCTTTAATAATGAAAATCGGATGTTGGAAAAGGTAAATTTAAGATTCAAACGGCTACCCAAATCTGTGAAGACTTCAGGTAGCCGTTTCTTTATTATGAAATATCTTCCATTTCAGCTGATTCTGCTTCACTAGGCTCAGATCCGGCTTCCACCTGTTCCCGATTTGGTGAAACATCCTTTCTTCGATATATTTGAGGTGTAACTCCATATTTATCTTTAAAGCAGCGGCTAAAGTAACGTGGAGAACTAAATCCCAAAATAGTAGATATATTGGCAATATTATATTCCGGATTATTTTTCAGTAATACAGCAGCCTTATGTAATCTAACAGTAAGAATCAAATCATTAGGAGTCTGCCCTGTTATTGCTTTTAACTTAATAAATAATTTAGTTCGTGCAATACACATTTCCCGGGCAAAATCATTCATACTGAAATCGCTGTCACCAATATGCTTTTCAATTACTTGCATAGCCTGTTCCACAAATTTCATATCCAATGGATTGGTTGCAATCATCTGAAAATTATTCTGTGGTTGCTTACTGAATTTCTCCTGTAAAACAATACGGTTATTTACCAAATTCTTACAACGGGCAAGTAATACGTTTATATCAAAAGGTTTAGTAATATAATCGTCTGCTCCAGTCTGAATACCCTCAAGCTTATATTCTATAGCAGTACATGCAGTAAGCAATACTACCGGAATATGGCATGTTTCGATATTTCTCTTTATTTCCCGGCAAAGCTCAATTCCTGTCATACCTTCCTCAAGCAGTACATCGCTCAACACAATATCAGGCATGTGCTCTTTAACAGCATCCAATCCGTCTTTTCCGTTAGAAACAGCTATGACATGATAATAAGGAGTGAACAATTCTATAAGCATATCACGTAAAGCAATATCATCCTCTACCAGAACAATCTTAAATTTTTTCTCTACATCAGATTCTGACATTGACCGAGTTTCCTGCTCCATTATTTCAATCTGCTGCATGTTTTCATGCGGTGTTCTTACAAAATCAGATTCTTTATTTTGACTGATTTCTTCTGGTTTAAAATGTGAATTACCCAAAGGAATACTAAACGAAAATGTGGAGCCTTCATCGGGAACACTAATCACTCCAATAGTGCCATGGTGAAGTTCGACAATTCCTTTTGCTAAAGCAAGTCCGATACCGGAACCTGCATTTTGGGAAGAGAGCGTCGCCGCCGTTTGATAAAAACGATTGAATATATTATTTTGCTCTTTTATGGGTATGCCACATCCATTATCAGCAACATCAACCACAACTTCATGTCCACGTTTAGCAACTGAAAGCGAGATTTCCCCTCCATTAGGAGTATACTTAAAAGCATTAGATAACAGATTATTAACGACTTTTTGAAGTTGTTTTGCATCGTACCACACATTAATAACATCATTTGACTTATTAAACTTAAAATTAATGTTCCGTGTAGTAGCATATTCTTGGAATAGCAAATAAGTAGCATGCAGAAACTCAACAATATTATGCTCACTTACCTTTACTTTCATTTGTCCCTGCTCCTGCTTACGAAAATCAAGTAGTTCATTGATCAACTCCTGAAGTTGTAAAGAGCTCTTATAAGTACGTAATATTTTATTATATACCATTGGAGCAATATTTTTAACCTGAAGCAACATCTCCATTTGTCCGATTATAATCGTAAGCGGTGTACGGAATTCATGAGATATATTGGTGAAGAAACGTAATTTCGACTGGTTAAGCTCTTCTATGTCCTTAATATAATTACGCTCATACTTTAATTCAGTTTGCAGCTTCAATCTTTTATTATAAGTACGGACAATATAAGTTATAATTAATGAGGCAGAAATAACATAAAGTAGATATGCCCACCATGTTTTATATAACGGAGGAAGTATTTTAATGTTAATACGATTACAAGCCTTCTCCTCTCCATCTTTTCCTACCGCTTTTACTACCAGCTGGTAATTTCCCGGCTCCAAATTAGTATAAGTAATTATACGTCCATTTCTCAAGGTTGTCCAACTATCAGAAAAATTTTCTAACCGATATACTATATTATCCTGATTAAACGATGAATAATTAGTAATAGCATACTGAATGCTGAACATTGACTGAGAAGCATTAAAAGTTAATTGTTCCGTCTGTCGCAATGATTCTTTTAACAAGCCTGTTTCATCACCTATTTGGACTTGCTTGTCATTTATGAACAACTTGAATGGAAATATCTGATAAGATAGCGACTGCAACTCCAGCTGCTGAGGATAAAAAGTCAGCAAACCGTCCACTCCACCTATATACATACGCCCATCGGATGCACGGAAAATAGCATTCTGATTAATAGCAGAAAGAGGCAAACTTTTTCCTACACTATAATTAGTAATTTGCTGAGTAGAAATATCCAGACACGACAATCCACGATCCGTAATTATAAACAACTTATCCGGTGTATCACTACATGCACCATATACGCAATTGCTTAACAGTTCATGAGTAGCTTCGCTATAGTTAATGAAACTATCAGTTTCTTCCTGATAAAGATCCAAACCACTTTCCGCCGTACAGAGCCATAACCTGTTACCCATATCCTCATAAATACAGTTTACACCATTACTACTCAAGCTATGTGGATTTTGCTTCTGGTTACTATATAACTTCAGACGTTTGGTTACAAAATCATAAGCATATGCCCCCTTCTCAGCACCGGCAATCCACAATATACCTCGATGGTCAATACAAAGATCAAGTGCAAATGAAATAATATCGCCCTCCTGACCTTCCTTAAATAAAGGAATAAAGACTGCCGTTTCAGGATTAAACTGATAAACACCATCATGAGTAGCCAATAAAAGTAAATCTTTATAAGGTATGATATCACATATTATATTCGATTTATGTGAAACCTGATCATGATAACTATAATGAGTAAAATGTCCCGAATTTATATCCAGCTTATTTAATCCTCCCAAATGAGTTCCTATCCACAGGCAATTACGCTGCTTATCAAAAAATACTGTCTTTACATTATTTTGGGAAATACTATTTCCTCCTTCGTGATATCTATACCACGAAAACTGTCCGGTTCTGGTATCAAGTTTATTCAGTCCACCACCTTCCGTAGAAATCCAAATATTATGATTTATATCCTCCGCCATTACTCCAACGATAGGAACACTCAAGCCAGCACCTTCATGCTCCGAGGCATTATAATGCCAATATATACTTTGAGAAGGATTAAAAAAATCGACACCTCCAAAGTAAGTTCCAATCCATATATTCCCCTGATTATCACATAAAAGGCTCCATACAGAAGTAGACGAAGCAAGCATATTCCGCGATGTATTCGGATAAGAAATAAAATTATCCGTAAGAGGCATATATTTATTCAGTCCACGGAAAGTTCCAATCCAAATATCTCCTTGCTTATCCTCACAAATATCTCGTACATAGTTTGCACACAATCCATCTAAAGAGCTATAATGATGTAACCCATTCTCAGAAAAAAGATACAATCCATCATTCAACGTGCCAATCCAGTATCGTCCTTTGCTATCCTTGAATATTTTTATAATTTCTTCATTATCGAACAATTGCCGAAGTTCTCTAGAATTTCTATCGTACAAATAACATCCTTCTTCTCTAGTACCTATAAACATAGAAGTTTTATCTACATAAAGACATGTAATTTGTACATCATGTGCAGGTAATGAATATACTTGGTTAAACCGAGCCCCATCATAGACATACACTGAATTGCCAAGTGCAATAAAGAGCAGATCGTTATAATGCATTGCCGACACATTATTTTGAATCAGATTCAAAAAACGTTCGCTTTTTGGCTCAAAAGCAGAAATACCACGAATGGTAAGAAAATAAACCATTCCCTTCTCATCACCCGTTATATCTCTCACATAATTGCTGCAAATACTGTATTCGTCATTCTGGTCATGCTTAAATACAGATATTTCATGCCCATCATAAAGATTGACTCCATTACGTGTACCAATCCATATCAACCCCTTTGGATCTTGGTAGATAGACATCACCGAATAATGTGACAAATCTTCTGTTGTACTCAAATGACGAAAAATAATATCTTGAGCAACAACAGAAAGATTAAAACAATGTACAACAAGCAGTATTATTACATAAAAGAACCTCATCATTTTAAATCTACAATCAAACAATTGAACGACAAATCCTTACAAATATAAGAATATTATATAAGGATAAGGAATAAGCTTAAAAAAAAATATGATAAAATAGTCCATTTTTATACCTCATGAGTTCATTTTTCAATCTTTCAAGGGAAACATACAATACTTAAACTTAATATGGACGTAATAGTCCATACCTATATAGGTAAGTAAACTATATTTGCATCAACAAAAATCATTAACCCTAATTTTATTTAGTATGAAGAACTTATTATTAGTAGCCAGTACAACTTTTGTTTCTTTAGGATTTGTTTTCCACAGTTGCAATACTGAAATAAAAAAAGCTGATATCATTGCCGACAATGTGGAGAATGCAGTCAAACATTACACAATACAAACTGACATTATTGAGAAAAGCGGAGAAATACTCAATCCACGCACTATTAATACAAAAGGAGAAATACAATACATCCCTACCGATGACTGGTGCTCTGGCTTTTTTCCAGGAAGTATGTGGTACTTATATGCGCTTACAAATGACACAAAATGGGAAAAACTAGCAGAAAAATATACAGAAGATCTTGATTCCATACAATACTTGACTTGGCATCATGATGTCGGCTTCATGATTGGCAGCAGTTATCTCAATGGTTATCTGCTAGGTAAAAAGGAATATAAAAATGTCATCGTACAGACAGCTAAAGCACTTTCGACTCGTTTTCGCCCTACCGCCGGAGTCATCCAGTCATGGAACGTAGACCGCGGATGGCAGTCACAACGTGGATGGGAATGTCCGGTTATTATTGACAACATGATGAATCTGGAACTGCTGTTCGAAGCGACAACATTATCCGGCGATTCTACATTTTATAATATAGCAGTAGCTCATGCTAACACAACACTAAAGAATCATTTCCGTAAAGATAACAGTTGCTGCCATGTGGTAGATTATGACCTTTCCAACGGTGAAGTACGAAAAAAACAAACTGCACAAGGTTATGCAGATGAGTCTGTATGAGCTCGAGGACAAGCTTGGGCCATTTACGGTTACACCGTTTGTTACCGATATACACACGATACACGCTATTTGGAGCAAGCGCAAAAAGTATACAATTTTATCTTCAACAATCCTAAATTGCCTTCAGACCTTATACCTTATTGGGATTACGATGCACCTAATATACCTAATGAACCACGTGATGCTTCTGCTGCCGCTGTAACTGCTTCAGCACTATACGAACTTAGTACATATCTTTCTGACAAAAAATATAAAGAAACAGCCGATAAAATTGTTGAAAACCTTAGTACACCAGCATATCGAGCAGAAATAGGAACAAACGGAAACTTCATCTTAATGCATTCTGTAGGAAGTATTCCTCACGGACAGGAAATTGATGTTCCTCTGAATTATGCCGATTACTACTTTCTTGAATGTTTGTTAAGAAAATCACGCTTAGAAAAAGGTAAGAGTATTAGATAAAAAATAAACTCCCAATAATATTATCATGAACACACATCATTCCTTTATTCGAGTAAAACGATTCATATCTCTACTGTTTTTGTCATTGATTTCTACGGCTCTGACATGGGGACAAATTACTGTAAAAGGAACAGTCATAGACGAAACTCAATTCCCTGTAGCAGGAGCCAATGTACTAGTCAAAGGTGAAAATACCGGTGTAATAACTGATCTCGATGGAAATTTTAGTATTCAAGTTCCTAAGAAATCGTCTATATTGGTTTTCTCTTTTATCGGTTTTGCAACTCAGGAAGTTACTGTAGGCAATAAAACTCAGTTAAATATTGTCTTAAAAGAAGACGGAGTAATGCTTAATGAAGTGGTAGCCATCGGATATGCTACTGTAAAAAAGAGTGATCTCACCGGTTCTGTAGAGAAAGTTGACATGGAAGACTTGAATAAAACATCCAGTCTTTCATTCGACCAAGCATTGGGAGGACGAGTTGCAGGCGTACAGGTCGTGTCAAGTGACGGACAGCCCGGACAAACCTCTAATATTGTTATCCGAGGAAGTAATACAATATCTGATGTTGCAGACGGAAATCCCCTTTACGTAATCGACGGATTCGCTACTGAAGATGCAAACGCCTCATCCATCAACCCTAATGATATCGAATCTATTGATATTTTAAAAGATGCATCTGCTACAGCCATCTACGGTGCTCGCGGTGCTAACGGTGTAGTCATTATCACTACCAAACGAGGAAAAGAAAGCGCTCCACGTATTACTTATAACGGCTATATTGCATACCAAACTCGTCCTAAATTTCTTGAGTTACTCCAAGGTAGAGATTTTGTTGAACTACAACAAGAAATCTTGACAACTGATGAAATGAACAAAACATATTTTTCATACGATGAGGTTTTAGGGCGTTACCAAACTATAGAAGACTATGATAATCGCCAGTCTACTAACTGGCAAGACCTGGTTTTCCAAGGAGCTCCTATGACAAGCCATTACGTTTCACTAACCGGCGGCTCTCAGAAAACAAAATACAGTTCAAGTATTTCATATTACAACCAGCAAGGTACAATTATTGAGTCATCATATGAAAGCTTAAAAGCGAGACTTACACTCGACCAACAGATTTCCGAAAAAATCAAATTTGGAGCCAGTGTCAATTTTTCAAATAATACTTCTGTTGGTTCTGCTCCTTCACAAGGTGGAGGACAAAGTACACAGTATTTTCTTTATCAAGTATTAGCCTACCGCCCTTTGAAATACCGTTCATCTGATGATATTTACGCTATAATTGATGATAATGGTGGTACATATCCTTACAACCCCATTAAAACAATTGAAAATACATATTCTACTATTCGCAACCGCCAGCTCAGTTTCAATAGTTATTTAAATTATAATATATTAAAGGATTTATTATTTAAAGTTACATTTTCGTATACATGGCGTCAAGACCAGACTAAAGAATATTACAATGCGGATACATATTATGGTGATCCACTTTATTCATCTAACGGAAGCAATGGAAGTTTCAGCTTCAAAGAATGGAACAGTTGGTCGAACGAATACACTTTAACTTATAAGAAAAGAACAAAAAAAAGTCATAATATCAATGCGATGCTAGGAGCATCAATATCCAGCCAGTTAATCTCTGTTTTGGGATCTAAATCGGTAATGGTTCCTTGGGATTACATGGGAATATGGGGTATTGATGAAGGAACTCCCCTATCAATAACATCCAATCAGGTGAAAAACAACCTATTGTCATTTTTCGTCCGTTTTAATTATGACTGGAAATCACGTTATCTGCTAACAGCAACAATGCGCGCAGATGGGTCTTCCAAGTTCATCAAAAACAAATGGGGATACTTTCCTTCTGCATCTGCTGCCTGGCGTATATCTGACGAGCCCTTTATGACACGTACTTCTTCATGGCTATCCAGTCTTAAACTACGCCTAGGATGGGGAGCTACCGGTAACAACATTACCCAAAATGCTTATCCGTCAAATTTATTGTATGCAAGCAACCAAAATTATGCCTTTGGTAATGCAATGACTCCAGCCATCTATATTTCACAAATGGCTAATCGTGACTTAAAATGGGAAACAACATACCAAACTAATCTCGGAATTGATTTTGGTTTATTCAACAACCGCATTAATGGTAGCATTGACCTCTATAATAAAGATACGAAAGATCTTCTACTCTATGCTGATGTTCCACCATCAATAGGTTTCACCCAAGTTCAGCAGAATATAGGAAGTATTAATAACAAAGGATTGGAAATCACTATCAATACAGTTAATTTGCCAGGTGGTGGAAACAAATTGAAATGGACAAGTAGCTTTAATATTTCTTTTAATAAGAATAAAATCACAGCTCTTTCTGACGGACAACTTAGTCGGAAAGCAGGTATCCGATACCCTAATATACCCGACTTATACATCTGTAAAGTAGGTGAACCTTTGTCTGAAATGTATGGCTACGTGTACGACGGAGTATATCAGTACAGTGACTTTGATGAGGTAGCTCCTAATGTATTTGTTTTAAAACCTGAAGTACCCAATAACACAAACGAACGTGCCAACATACGACCGGGAGATCCAAAGCTGAAAGACTTGAATGGAGATGGCAAAGTAACAGCAGAAGATCAGACTGTAATTGGACATGGTCTACCTATCCATACAGGTGGATTTACAAATAAGTTCGAATACAAAGGATTCGACTTGAGCATCTTCCTGCAATGGTCATATGGCAATGATGTAATAAACTACAACCGTGTGAAACTTGAAGGTCTTGCAGAACGCCATATCAACCAACTCAGTTCTGTTAAAGATCATTGGACACCTCGTACACTCAACGAAGACGGGACCTATACAGAAGGTAATTATACCAACTATCTATGGGCAGTAAAACGCGGGCTAACTAATATAAACACAAGCCGTGAAGTGGAAGATGCCTCATTCTTACGTCTGAAAAACATTCAATTAGGCTATAACTTTCCAACCAAACTGCTGAAATCAGCCCATTTATCTTCACTCCGTATTTATGTAGGAGCTGACAACCTGGTAACATGGACAAAATATACAGGATACGACCCAGAAGTATCTACCCGCAATTCATCAATGACACGAGGTTTCGATTATTCAGCATACCCTAGAGCTACAACGTTTACTTTTGGAGTAAACCTAGGTTTATAAAAACATAGCTGTACAACAAAAAAACGAAAAGAATATGAAGAAGATACTCTATATATTAAGCATAATGATAACTTTTTCCTCATGTAATTTTTTAGATACAGAAACATATGATTACCTCAATGAGGACAATATCTATCATGATGAAAAGAGCTGTATGGCAGGACTTGCCGGCATATATGATGTACTAGGAGCAAATGGATGCTATGGACAGATGTTATGGGCTGATCTTGATGCCGGAACTGATATTTTAGTTTATAACCGTGAATTTGGAAAAGACTATATCAACACCTATAATTATAATTACAATAACACCGACAACTCACTTAAGACAGCATGGATTGCTTTATATGAAGGTATAAACCGTGCTAATGACTACATTGATGCCGTATCTAACCGAAGTAATGAAGAGTGTGGAGGAAGCAAGAATAAAGCAATGTTTCTTGGAGAGGCTAAAGCATTACGAGCTATTTATTACATGAATCTCGTTGCTTTTTGGGGAGAAGTACCTTTACGTACTAGTGCAACCAAGGATCTTAGTACACAATTATTAAAAAAATCACCACAACAAGATATCTACGAACAAATTATCAGCGATTTGGAAGCTGCAGAATCAGGTTGTTTGAAAGCAACTGAATTAAATACTCCAGGACGTATTTCACAAACTGCAGTTCAGGCGTTACTAGCTCGTGCCTATATGTGGCAATCAGGCTATCCCGTATATGCCAATACATGGGACAAGGCTCTAGAGTACGCTCGTAAAGTACGCGACAGCCAAATCCACCATTTATATCCAGCAAGTAATGGAGTAAATGGCTACCAGACTTACTTCATCAATATGTGCAGCAATAATTATGATTTGTCTGTACGTGAAAGCATGATTGAGGTTGAGTTTTATGGAAACGGACAAACCCAAACAAACGAAGCTGGAAGATTAGGGTTGTATATAGGCGTTACCCAGCAATACACTTCAGAAGATGTACCATATGCTTACGGACTTTATGATGCAACAAAGTATCTGTTCAGACTATATGAATCAGGAGATGCCCGCCAATGGTGGAACATTGCCGACTATAAATATGTAAACAACGGAGGTGTAGTGACTGAAGAACCTCGTACTACTGCGGAAAAGCAAAAAGAAGACGGAAATGCAGCGAAATGGCGTGCAAAATATATCCCAGAGCGTCCACTATCACGTAATAACTCTTCTATAAACTTTCCTATCATCCGTTACGCCGATGTTCTGCTTATGATAGCCGAATGTGCCAATGAAGTAAATAATGGTCCTACTCAGGAAGCTATCGAAGCCATCAACCAAGTAAGAAGACGTGCTAATGCCTCGACAGTAGAATTAGGCGACTTCGATTATAACAGCTTCAAAAAATTCTGTTTTGAGGAACGTACTCGAGAGCTTTGTTTCGAGGTTCCACGCCGTATGGAACTTCGCCGGCATGGAGCAACTTTTTTCGAAAATCAGATTAACATATTAAAAGACCAGTCGCTCAACGAACAAAACAAAATGATTGGTTATGAACTGACAAGTGTTAAAGCTGTACCGGCCATTAATTTCGCGCCCAAACATATTTATTATCCAATTCCTCAGGTAGAACTTAATACAAACCCAATATGCGGACAAACCGAAAACTGGTAATACCCGTGTCAAACATTAAGATATATTTATTATGAAAGGCAGCAAACTTTATATAGTATTCATCATGGTTACAATGTTTCTCACTGGTTGCAACCCTGATAATGTAGACAATGTTACATTTGATGTATCTATTGCCGATTGTACTAACCAAATTCATACAGGTAGAGAAGTAACCTTCTTATTCGAAGGTAATCCAGACTACATTACCTTCTATTCTGGTGAGAACGGTAATAGTTACGCCAACAAAGACAGAACCACTGTCACCCTAAACTCTCTTACTTTAGAGGCTTCATTTAAACAACAATACACAGATAAAGAATATTACAATAAAGAATTAATTCATGTATATATCTCTGAAGACTTTAGCGGAAACTATACTGTAGAGGGAATAAAAAATAGTCATTGGACAAAAATTTCAGGGCAGGAAGCAGGACAACTCATCGTACCGGCTCCTCCTACCAGTTCATCAGTAACGACAGAAAGCACATATAATCTCGCTAAATATGCAGATAAGAACTTCTACGTCGCATTCGAATATAATGCTCCCAAGCGTGAAGAAGTACCTGAGTCTGATGGAAACGGAAAATATGTACAAGCACCACGTATAGACGTCCAATCACTGGTTCTTAAAAAAGAAACAGCCGACGGACAACAGGTAGCAATGAGCAATACAGCTACTGACTGGGGATTTCAAATCGTATACGAGAATTCAGAACAAAAGGGAAGCTATCTGGTAAACGATGAATCCCTCCTTTTCCAACCTCAGAAAAACTTGGAACACAACGATGATGACATTATTGTGTGGATGGTCAGCCAGAATCTTGTTCCGAATTCAGTATCACCTGACAGAGGAACAGCTATTAAAGGAACTGATGTGGCACTTTCAAGTTATACATACACTTATTCTCAACCAGGAGTATATACGGCAACCTTTATAGCAACCAACGCTAACATGTGGAATTCAAAACAAACAATTAAAGAAATTACATTTACTGTTTCAGAATGACAAATATACGATTTTTTATCATATTACTCATTTTATCAGGGGAATGGCTATTCACTGCGTGCGGAGATGAGACACCGGGAACAACCAAACCTAACGAACAATCTCCAGTCACACCCCAACCCGATCCCGAGAATCCTACAACTTACGAAACCAGTCGGTTGTGGACAGAGTTTCTAAATGCCGGACAGACAGGAACAGAATCTACTTTACTTGATTTTTCATACGCAGGTTATAAACACGGAGAGAAATCAATCCCCGACGTCAGTTATAAAATCTTCAACATTGAAGACTATGGTGCTATTCCCAATGATGGGAAAAGCGATCGTCAAGCACTAATAGAAGCAATAAATGATGCTCAAAAAAATGGGAATGGTGTTATCTTGTTCCCAGCCGGACGTTTCGATCTCCGTCCCAAAGATGCTCTTAACGAATCAATTGTAATTGATGCAGATAACATTGTATTACGTGGAGCCGGATGTGAAGAAGGCGGGACAGAGATTTTCATGGAATACCCTAATCAATCAGTCGACGGTTCGCTTTGGAATACTCCGGAGCTGATTTCCTTCCGCTATGTACGAAGTTCTGACACACAATTAGCAAACATTACGGCAAACACTCCTCGTGGAGGTTTCTCCGTAGAGGTCAGCAACACAAGTGGAATGACTGTAGGACAAAGAGTTTTTCTCAAACTAAAAAACAATGCTCCGGAACTAATAAATCAAGAGCTCTCTCCTTATAAAGCAGATGCCGCATGGACTGAACTGAATAATAATGGTGTTCAAGTCATAGAGTATCATAAAATTGCAAAAATATCAGGCAGAACAGTAACTTTTAAAGAACCCATTATGCACGCAATAGACAGTCAATGGGGATGGACATTGCACAATCACTCCTGTCATACAGGAACCGGAGTGGAAGATATCGCTTTCGTAGGGAACTTCAATGAAGCGTTCTCACACCACCTTAATGCTTTACACGACAGCGGATACCGCCTCCTGACCATCTGGCGTCAAGTAGATAGTTGGGTACACCGTTGCCGATTTACAAATGTAAGCGAAGCATTAAGCGTAATGCAAAGTGCCAATGTTTCGGTTCTTAGCTGTACAATAACAGGCAATGGCGGACATTCTGCTATCCGGTCACAGGCTTCTACGGGAGTATTCATAGGTAAAGTCGATGACAAAGCAGGGCAATTTCATTCAGTAGGAGTATCAAAAACAGCCATAGGAACTGTTTTGTGGAAAAACACGTGGACTGCTACAACTTGTTTCGAATCTCATGCCAATCAACCACGAGCAACCCTTTTTGATGCATGTAAAGGTGGTTTTATATCTGCTCGTAGTGGAGGTGATGAATCAGCTGCTCCCAACCATTTACGTGATCTGGTTTTATGGAACTTTGACGAGATAGATTCTGGAGAACAGAATTTCAATGTATGGCAACGAAACACACGTTGGCTCATGCCTATAATTGTAGGTCATCACGGCAGTAAAACAACCTTTATTCCAACTCAGGTAACAGCTGATGAAGGCAATGGAACAGCAATGGAACCACTCTCTCTCTATGAAGCACAATTAGAGAATCGGCTAGGTATGACACCCCAGTGGCTAAATGATTTAAAATGATACAAATCAATGAATCTGTACTCAAAATGACACTATAATGAACGTAAGTGCACCTGAATTTTATACAGAATCTACATCTTTGCAATAGACAAACGACCTTAATAATGAATATTATGATACGATTTAAAACATTATCTTTATTATTACTAATTATTATCACCTCCTTTATATCAGGAGGTTGTAATGACGAAAATACGATACAACCAAAGCCTCAGCCCTTAGTTCTGCAAGGTCAAGCATACACATTCGATTCTGAAAATGGAACTATATGGAATGGGGCACAAGAAATCGGGGTATTTTTGATTGATTTTGACAAAAAAACAATCATAGAGGAATACGCCAATTTAAAATATTTCGCAGATAATCGTACTTCAAGCGGATATTTTGTTCCTGAAGGTGAACCAGTATATCTTAAGGAACAACAGAAAGTAAATGCAATAGCATATTATCCTTATAAGGATATTAACACCCTTACTAACAACTCTGGTTCCCAATACTTATATCGATTGGACTTAAGCAACCAAAAGAACTTAAAACCTGACGCTTTTTTGTATGCAGATAATGCAAAAGAACTAAGTAGTACGAATTACAAAGCAACATTGGAACTTCGCCCTGTACTTAGTATGGTAAAACTTACTTTTACACAAAGTGCAGGTATCAGCGAAGATCGTCTCAAGAAAATGACTCTTAAACTGAAAGGAATGCCTTCGAAAGCTGATTTTGATTTAGAAGCTGTTTTGAAATGATTAAATTATTTATATTTATCTGTTAATCAGTTGGTT
>OLZW01000089.1_pt1 | contig 71708 bp, 98 predicted proteins | sample 1674281 | NCBI WGS metagenome assembly OLZW01 (sample SAMEA103958157, study PRJEB25191) | human gut metagenome | biome: human-associated habitat [ENVO:00009003]; feature: intestine environment [ENVO:2100002]; material: feces | place: Germany | collected 2013/2015
TGTTCTCGCCGTAGGTGGTGTTGGCCGGGCCGCCCAGCAGGCCGGCCATGGTGGTGGCCAGACCGTCGCCCAGCAGGGTGCGGTTCAGGCCGGGGTCATTGATATAGTTGTGGCCGACGGTGGCGCTGATGGCGGCGATATCGCCCACATGCTCCATCATGGTAGCCAGTGCGATGGGGATGATGGTGAACAGAGCGCTGATGAATTCCGGGCTGCCGTCGATGGCGAACAGACCCATGGCCTCCTTGTGCAGGGGGATGCCGAACCAGGCCGCGTCGGCGATCTTCTGGAAGTCCACGGCACCGGTGACCAGAGCCACCGCGTAGGACACCAGCACACCGATCAGGATGGGCAGGATCTTGACCATGCCCTTACCCCAGATGTTGCAGATAATGACCACGCCCAGCGCCACAAAGGCCAGCAGCCAGTTGGCCTGGCAGTTTTTGATGGCAGAGGGAGCCAGGATCAGGCCGATGGAGATGATGATGGGGCCGGTGACCACCGGGGGGAAGAACCGCATGATGCGGCGGATGCCGAAGGTGGAGATCAGCAGGCTGGCCACCAGGTACACCAGGCCGGAGAAGGCAACGGCGGCGCAGGCGTAGGGCAGCATCTTGGTGTTGACCACGGTCAGGTTGCCGTCAGCGTCTGCCAGCATGGGGGCCACGATGGAAAAGCCGCCCAGGTAAGCAAAGGAGGAGCCCAGGAAGGCCGGGACCTTCTTTTTGGTGATCAGATGGAACAGCAGCGTGCCCAGACCGGCGCACAGCAGCGTGGTGGAAACGCTCAGGCCGGTGAGCAGCGGCACCAGCACGGTGGCTCCGAACATGGCGAACATGTGCTGCACGCCCAGGATGAACATCCGGCCCGCACCCAGCTGGCGCGCGTCGTAAATGCCCTTGGAGTAATCGATCTGTTTACTCATGGATTTTGTATACCTCCTGCATCGACCCAAAAAAAGAGGCATTGCCGCGGTGAACGGCAGTGCCTCCTGAATTGGGAACAATAATGACGCCCGGAAAAATGAAAGCAGAACAGCGCAGTCGATGCATATTCGGCATACCGCTCTCTCCTTTCGTCCGGGTCTTCCAAACCGCCGGAACCGTTCCGGCCAGAAGCCTGTCCGCCCGCACCCCAAACCGGGCCGCCGGGCAGGCTTTACTGAATAGTATAGCAGACTTTTGCCTGCCCCGCAACCTTTTTTGCCAATTTTCTTGCATTCCGGTCCAAAGCGCACTATAATATTACCTACTATTATAATCTGTATACCGAGCAAGATCAGGAGGATCTATGGTCTATCTGGACTATTCTGCCAACACGCCGGTGGACGAGGCCGTGCTGGAACGCTTCTGTGCGGTGGAGCGCAGCTGCCCCGGCAACGCGAACTCCCGCCATCAGGCCGGTGCCGCCGCCAAAACCGCCATCGACGAGGCCACGCAGAGCATTGCCCGCAGCCTTAATGTACAGCCGGCGGAGATCATTTATACATCCGGTGCCAGCGAGGCCAACAATTTTGCGCTGAAGAGCATCGCCCGGCTGGAGCGTCACCACGGCAAACACATCATTTCCACCCCGCTGGAGCACTCCTCGGTCAGCGGCTCGCTGACTGCCCTGCAGGAGCAGGGGTACGAGATCGACCTTGTGGACATCAAACAGGACGGCACGGTAGACCTTGCCCACCTGCGGGAGCTGCTGCGGCCGGACACCATTCTGGTGGCCGTCACCGCCGTGGACAGCGAACTGGGCGTGGTGCAGCCGGTGACCGAGATCGCCGCACTTTTAAAGGACTATCCCCACTGCCACCTGCATGTAGACGCCACCCAAGCCGTGGGCAAACTGCCGCTTCCCTCTTTTGAGGGCATCGACACCCTGAGCCTGACTGCCCACAAATTCTACGGGCTGAACGGCATCGGTGTGCTGGTCAAGCGGCGGGGCCTCGCGCTGGAACCGCTCATCCACGGCGGCGAGAGCACCACCATCTACCGCAGCGGCACCCCCACCGTGGCGCTGGCCTGCTCGCTGGCACTTGCACTGGACAAGGCCATGACCGAGCTGCCGGAGCGGGTGGAGCGGGTGCGCAGCCTGAACGCCCGCCTGCGCACCGAACTGGCAAACTACCCCAAAGTGCGCATCAACAGCCCAGAAGCCGCCGTGCCGCAGATTTTGAACCTGAGCGTGAAGGACGTAAAGGGCACCGTGTTCCAGCGGGAGCTGGATGCGCATGGCGTGTGCGTCTCGGTCAAGTCGGCCTGCTCGTCCGACGGCCTGCCCTCCCGGGCCGTGTTCGCCGTGAGCCGCGACCGCCGCAACGCTCTTTCCTCCTGGCGCATCAGCCTGAGCCACCGGACCACCGATGAGGAGATCACCGGATTTTTACAGGCTTTCGATGCCTGCTACCGCACTCTGACCCAACCGTAAAACGAGGTAACCCATGAAAAAAACTCTGGAACCCTATCAGCTGATCGAACGCAGCATCATCAAAAAATATCGCAAAGAACTGTGGACTCCCTTCATCGTGGCGGTCAAGCGCTACGAGCTGGTGCAGGCCGGTGACCGCATCGCCGTGTGCATTTCCGGCGGCAAGGACTCCATGCTGATGGCCAAGCTCATGCAGGAGCTGCAGCGCCACAGCGACGTGCCCTTTGAGCTGGTATTTCTGGTCATGGACCCCGGCTACAACGAGATCAATCGCCAGAAAATCGAGTCCAACGTCGAGCTGCTGCACATCCCGGTGAACATTTTTGAAAGCAACATCTTTGCCGTGGCCAACAACACCGACAAGAACCCCTGCTACCTCTGCGCCCGGATGCGCCGCGGCCACCTGTACAGCAAGGCCAAGGAGCTGGGCTGCAACAAGATCGCGCTGGGGCATCACTTCAACGATGTGATCGAGACCACCGTCATGAGCATGTTCTACGGTTCTCAGCTGCAGGCCATGCCGCCCAAGCTGCACAGCACCAGCTTCCCCGGCATGACCCTCATCCGGCCCATGTACTGCATCCATGAAGAGGATATTCTGGCCTGGAAGCGCTACAATGAGCTGGAGTTCATCCAGTGTGCCTGCCGCTTTACTGAGAACTGCACCATGTGCGACAACGGCGGCGGTGGTTCCAAGCGGCAGGAGGTCAAGACCCTGCTGCGCCGCCTCAAGCGCGACAACCCCAACATCGAGAACAGTATCTTCCGCAGCATCCATGCGGTGGCGCTGGACACCATGCCCGGCTACAAATCCGAGGGCGTGGAGCACAGCTTCCTGGAGCGGTTCAACGCCCTGGAAGCCGCATCCGACGAGAACGAATAAAGCTCTTTTCATCGAAAAACGGCACGGTGCATCGCTGCATCGTGCCGTTTGTTTTTTGTTTATCTGCGCAGAACTGAGACTTCCGTCACGCCATAGCGCTGCATCAATTCCAGTGCCGCCGGGGTGATCTCTTCCCCGCTCACCGCGATGGGGATGGCCGGCGGGCAGGACACCGTGGGCATCGCACAAATGCGGCCCAGCGCCTGCTGCACCGGGATGCGCTCCTGCGGAGCAAATACTGCCTGCCGGATGGTGCAATGGGCCCGCGCCTGCTGCGCCAGTGCCATGAACTCCCCAGCCAGCTCTTCCGGCTGCAGGAGCCCGCCCGCTGCGGGCAGGCTGTGCAGACACTGCCGGAGCACTATGCGCAGGCGCGCGTAGTCCTGCGGTGGGTTGCAGGGGGTGAACATCAGCACCACATAACGCGGGTCGGCATATTCACACTCGAGCTGCCCGCCGCGCAAGGCATCCGCCAGCGCGGTGCCGGTCATGCCAAGGGCCACAGCGTCCAACGTCAGCTTCAGCGGTTCCCGGCCCGGACCGTCCAATGCCAGCGGCACCGGGCAGCCCGCCGCCTGCGCCGCCGCGTTCAGCTCCCCGCGCAGAGCGGCAAGCCGGGCACAGCACCGCTGCAGCCCCACAGGGTAGGTTTCTGCCAATACCCGGTTGCATGCGTCCAGCGACTGCAGGATCAGGTAAGACGGGCTGGTGGAGCCGAACAGTGCCAGTGCGCCGCGCACTGCAGCTTCCTCCTGCACCGGGGCGTTCTCCCCCAGATGCAGATATGCTCCGCCGGTGACCACCGGCAGGGTCTTGTGGGCCGAATCGCAGCACATGGCAGCCCCCAGTGCGATGGGGTGCAGCGGCTCTCCGGGCAGAAAGCGCAGGTAGGCTCCGTGGGCGTTGTCCACCAGCAGCGGCACCCCAAAGGTGTCGCACACAGCCGACAAGGCCCGGATGTCCTGCATGCCGCCCAGATAATCCGGGCTGGTGACGTAGACCCCAAAGGGGGTACTCCCCTGCCCGGTCAGCTCCTGCAGCGCTGTTGTCAGTATCTGTGCGGAGATGGGGCAGCTGCACAGCGCCCCGGCATTCTCTGCCGCAGGCCAGAGCCACCGGATGTCGAAGTCCAGCAGCGCGGCAGCGTACAGCAGGGCTTTGTGCGCGTTGCGGGCCGCCAGCAGTACCGGACGTTTTCCAGTCCGAGGTGCGGCCTGCAGTGCCAGACACAGCATGGCCCGGATGCACTGGGACGAGCCCTCGGTGCTGTAATAGGTATGCTGCGTGCCGAACAGCCGGGTAGCGTTTGCTTCGCTTTGGGCAATGATGCCCTCCGGCTCGTACAGCTCGTCGGCACCCCGGATCTCGGTCAGGTCCAGCGGCTCAAAGCCCAGCAGGCTCTGGCCCTTGTGGCCGGGCATGTGCAGGCGGGAGGTGCCGGACTGTGCATAGCCGCGCACAAAATCCACGATGGGTGTGTCCATGCTTATTCGCAGGCTTCGCCGTCTGCGCAGGCGTTGCAGGTGGAACCCAGCTCAATGGGCACCTCGATGCCCTGAGCAGCTAGTTCCTGATTCTCCGCCACCTTGATCATGATGGCGCACTCCATGCGCTTCTTGAACAGCTCACAGCCGTACTCGTACACACCGGTAATGCTGCCGGTGGCATGATAAGAGTTGGCAGCGCAGCCGCCGGAGCAATACAGCTTGGCCCAGCAGTCCTTGCACTCCTTGCGAGCATAGGCGTTGCAGTGCTTGAACTCATCCCGCACGGCCGTGTTGGTGACGCCCTTCCAGATGTCGCCCATCAGGTACTTGGGGTCGCCCACGAACTGGTGGCAGGGGTACAGGTCGCCCCAGGGGGTCACGGCCATGTACTCGGTGCCGGAACCGCAGCCCGAAATGCGCTTGTAGATGCAGGGGCCGCCGGTCAGGTCGATCATGTAGTGGTAGAAGGTGAAGCCACGGCCCTCGCGGTCGCGCTTGATCATCTCCTTGGCCAGGATCTCGTACTGCTCCTTCAGGATGGGCAGATCTTCTGCGGTCAGGGCGCTGGGGTCACCGGGCTTGGACACCACCGGCTCCATGCTCAACTCGGTAAAGCCGAGGTCCGCCATGTGGAAGATGTCGTTGGTAAAGTCGGTGTTGTAGTGAGTGTAGGTGCCGCGCATGTAGTAGTTCTTGTCGCCGCGCTTCTTCACGAACTCCTGGAACTTGGGCACGATGGTGTCGTAACTGCCGCGGCCGGCATAGTCCTTGCGGAAGCGGTCGTTCACTTCCTTGCGGCCATCCAGGCTCAGCACCACGTTGTGGCACTCCTTATTGCAGAAGTCGATGACATCGTCGTCGATCAGCACACCGTTGGTGGTCATGGTAAAGCGGAAGTTCTTGTTGTGGATCTTCTCCTGCTCGCGGCAGTAGGCCACCAGCTTTTTGACCATGTCAAAGTTCATCAGGGGTTCGCCGCCAAAGAAGTCCACTTCCAGATTGCGGCGGGTGCCGCTGTTCTCGATCAGGAAATCCATGGCGCGCTTGCCCACCTCGAAGCTCATAAGGGCGCGGTCGCCGTGGTAGCGGCCCTGGGAGGCAAAGCAGTAGGAGCAGCTCAGGTTGCAGGTGTGCGCCACATGCAGGCACAGCGCCTTGACCACGGTGCTGCGGTTCTTGAAGTCGAACGCCATGTTTTCGTAGACGTCGGGGCTCCACAGCTTGCCGGCTTCCTTCAGGCTGGTCACGTCGTCGATGCACTGGCGCAGATCCTCTTCGGTGACGTCCGGGCGACTGCCGTATTTGTCCATCATAGCCGAGACGATCTGGTCGGCAGTGTGATCCTGATACATGGCAATGACGTCATAGGCCACGTCATCCACCACATGCACCGAACCGCTGCAGGTGTCCAGCACGATGTTATAACCGTTCAATTGATACTGATGTACCATGTTTTACTCCATTCCAGTTTGATACACAAAAAAATGCCGCCCGGCAAAGGCGGCATAGGGTTTGCAGAAATTACTTGTTGCTGTTCTCGCACTGCTGGTTAGCCACGCCGCAGGAGGTCTTGCAAGCGGACTGGCAGGAAGTCTGGCACTCGCCGCAGCCGCCGGTCTTCACGCTCTTGGTCAGGTCACGAGTAGCAATCGTCTTAATACGTTCCATAGTAGAAACCTCTCTAACTCTCAAAATTTCCTCATGCCGGGGGACTGCCCCACCATGCATTTATCTTGAACTAGGATAACACATCCGACGCCTTCTGTCAAGATTTTTGTTCCGATAAATCGCCCCGTCATATCTGCGGCTGATATTTCGTCAGCACGGTGTGCAGCCCCAGCTCCCGTGCACGGGCCAGTAAGTACCGGTAGCGGCACAGCAGTGCCTGCCGCTCATAAATGCGCTGCTCGATCAGGTCGGTGTCCACCTCCAGATCAAACATCATTTCGTTGCGCTTGAGGCAGAACAGGCATTCCTTCAGCTCCTCTTCCAGCTCCGGGTGGTAGCGCTCGTGTTCCGTGTCACGCGGGATGCGCGGCGACAGCAGGGTGTGGTCGTTTTGCATCGGTCGAAGTTGTTCCAGCATAGGCAGCATCCTCCTCTTTGTGCGTCTTTGCATTGTTCTGATTTCCAGTATATGCAAAGACCACGCAAAGGATGCCGGTTTGTGGGGTCAGACAGGCAGCTGTTTTATGAATCGTTACCGTACCGCCACACACAGAAGCCGATCGCCCTGCTGTGCGATTCCAAACGAAATCAAGTCTCCCCGATGAACACCAAAATCAGAATCCGGTTCATTCAAGAGCGTGCCTGCCATCATCCCATCTGCGATTTTTTCGCAGCGGACCCAACAACCTTCCGGCGCATTATTCCCGTGGATCAAAATTACAAGGACATCATATAGTTCTTGCCCGCTTTAACAAAGCAGACCCGGTGATAAACATCTCTGAAACTTATTTCAGCTGCTTTCATGTTATAGTTTTCTTCCTTCGTGGATAAGCCCCACACCGAATTTTACCATTCCGTGCCAAAAAGAATGTCAAAATCCCAGGAAAGCTACGTTTTTTCGTTTCTTTCCTGGGATTCTTAACAATTTTTCAATTACTCGAGCTCGATTGAAGCAGGGCATTTCCTGCTCTTTTTGGTGTTTTTGAGGTGCGGTTTCACGTTGTTATTTCCTTGTATTCTTCCTGTTCTCCCTCTTTAGCGGGTGCCGTAATGCCATGTGAATGCCACAGCCCAAAAAAAGAGGCCCCAGCGTCGAGGCCCTGCGCTCAGCGTAAGGTTTCGGACGTCGGGGCCTCTTTGTCCAAGAGAGCGTTTCCTGCATTTCATTTTACCGCAGCGGGAAGCGGCTGTCAAGCGGGAAGCGATTTACATTGCAATGCTCCATTTTGTGCGGTATACTGAGGCAAGGGCAAAAAGCCCATCAAGAACAGGAGGTTCAATCATGAAAAAATTTCTTTCCACGCTTGCTGTGCTTTTGACAGTCTGCTTGCTGCTGTGCTCGTGCGGCAAAAAGACGAAATGCAGCGGTCAAGCCGTTTCCGTTGGCAAGAGCGCGATCGAAGCCGCGGACGACTACCTGGACAACAACCAGTCGGCACACGACGCTCTGGACAGGCTGGACGAGCTCAAAGAGAAGATGGAGTATGTGGACTCTGAGGACGTATCAAAGCCCACCCACAGTGCAGACTACTCCGTTTCCTCCGATCTGGTTCTGCTGTCCCACGAGATCACGTTTGACAGCATCGACCACGATCGGTACGACAAAATTTTGGAGAAGCGGAACGACATAGCAAAAACCATCGGCGAGAAAAAGCGCAAATGAGATCAGACCGGCAGGCTTTCAACGGCCCGCCGGTTTTTGCTTTCAGCACTCAAATTCAAAGTCCACAGTTGAAAACTATGTGCAAAATGTGGAAAGCAAAATAAGGCCCGTCCCGGAGTTTTTTCTCCAGAGACGGGCCTTTTTTTATTTCGCGCCAATCGCGCGGCGCGCGTTTAATACACTGAAATCGCACGATTTACGCTGATTTTATGCTGACTTTTTGCAAAAAACGCGTTTAATGTTGGATGCTCCAGGCGTTTATGTCGGGAGCATGATGTTTGCGCGGCATCACGAAAACGTGTTTGTATGGTGTGCATTTTGTTGACCTCAACAAAATGGTGACGTTTTGTCACCGTTTCGCCGTCAAAGCGGGCTTCATTCACGGAAACGACCCATTTTAACGAAGGTTGCGGATATGTAGTGCTTTTCTTAGGGTTGCTCCTTCATGTTTTCGTGGCGTCACGCAGATATTACTTGCTGACGCCCTTGTTGCGGCTGATCTGGGCCTGGATGCGGGTCGTCAGGTAGCCCACGGTATCTCCGCCGCTGATTTCCTTGATGTAGTCCAGAGCATCTTTGCTCAGGCTCTTAATTGCTACCGAGATCGCACGGCTCAACGCCTGGGCCTGCTCCTCCTCTTTGAACGTGCCGGCCTTTTTCAGATCGTCAACGTAGGACTGGTTCATGGCCGCCACGGCGTCAGCCACCGCGTTTGCGATCTCCTGGACGAGGCGACGGGTCACTTCGCTTTTGGCGTTCTCCTCAGCAGATGCGCTGATCGAGGCCGCGGCCTTCTTCACGCAGGCAGTTGCAAGGGGCAGACAGACCATCAGGACGGCCCAAAAACTTTCACGCAGAATGTTGTTCATAATCGTTCTCCTCTCAAATCACAGTTTTGCCAGGTACTTATCCGCACCCGACAGTTTTTTCCAAGAAGCGGGGCCGCAGATGCCATCTGCAACAAGCCCGTTCTGCTTCTGGGCAGACAAAAGGGCCTGCGTGGTTGCAGGCCCGAAGTTTCCATCCTCTTTGATTTTGAGCAGCTTTTGCAGCAGAATGATCGCCGATCTGTTCGCTGCACCGACGCTCCCCTGCCGGATGGTGGGCAGGATGAAGCTATTGTACGTCGTCGAGGGATAGACGCCCGGAGATGTGCAGAGCCAGGTTGCCTTGCCTGCGCGGGTGTCCGCGTGGCACATAGCAGCCTCGGAATGCCAGTAGATGCCGATGCCGCCGAAGCCCACCGCCTGCGCGATGATGCCCAGCGCGACCGGATTCACGACCCGATCGAGGGTGCGCCAGTCGGCAGCAAACCCATAGAGGTGCTTGCTGTGCGAGCTGCCGTGTACCTTGGCGTTGTGCGTGATGCAGCGATACCCAGACGTGACCTTCAACTTAACGCCCAGCACATCCCGGATGCTCTGGAGCTTGTCTACGAGCTCCAGATCGATCATCTGGGCGTCGCACTTCTTGCACTGGCATTCAAATTCATCCCTGGTAAAATTCTTCGTCAGCGCGGTTTTGTCCCCGCGCTTATAGGTTACAATGCTCATACAAAATCACTCCTCTCTGTTATGGGTCATAAAAAGTCATGGCTTTCCAGCAGCTCGTCGTACACGCGGTTGATGTTGTCGATGGCATGGACGCACTTTCCATTCGGGAAATTCTTGTGCTTTTGGCAGTAGCCCTCATAGTCATGCACGATGTCGAGCATTTCGTCAAAGTGCTCTTTTGTGTGACGAACCCCGTGTATCAGTTCATCATTGAAACGCAAAATTTGTGTTCTCCACGATCTAGCTTCTCGGTCATCATCGGTAACAACATGCTCGTCCAGCTTCTTTTGCATTTCCTCCAGCCGCTGCTGCATGGCATCAAGACGCTGCGTTACATCGGCGTTTAGGTTTTTGCTTAAAAATCCAATAATAGCCGACCATGGGTTGATCTTGATAGGCGCGATCTCGACAAGGGACAGCAGGATGATGACAGCAGGCGTGACCATGACAGGCCCCCACGTTTCCAAGATGGCTTTCAGGCTCATTCCGTATCACCTCCCCTCTGTTTGGATTCAGGCCGCAGGTCTGCCCCGCAGCCCCTCATACAGCATCCCACCATCAACACACCGAACTCGGCCCGTTCGGTGGTGGTGTTCTCGCCCTTGGCTTCCAGCCTGTCCAGCAGGCTTTCGCACAGATCGGGCCAGCTTTTATGCTGCATAGTCTTCGCCCGTGATGTTCTTGTAGTCCTCGGCGGTGATCTCGCCCTTGTTTACGCGCTCGGCCAGAACTTTCTTCACGCCAACGCGGCGGGATGCGGGCATCTCTGCCCAAGTCTTAGTGCCTGCAATCAGGCGGTTTGCCCAAATGATGTTCATGGTGATACCTCCTTATTCCTTATTCAGCGCTGCGTCCAGCTCACACAGCGCGGTTTCGATGTCGGTCAAACGTTTCTCGTTGGCCGCGTCCTGCTCGCACATTGCGTCCTCGACCTCGGCCACGCGGTCAGGCAGGCGGTCTTTCTCGGCCTGCTCCTTGGCCTTGGCTTCCTTCTGTGCCCGCGTGAGCAGATCGTGTTTCTTCCAGTTCAGTGCCATTGTCCTGTACCTCCTTATTCAAAAGCGCCGCTGACGGCTTCGATGTAGCCGCCCTCGCCGGATTCGCCGCGCTCCACGCTGACGCGGAAGTTAAACGCCGCGCCGTTGGTGGCGGTCTTATTCTCAAAGACGATGTTCACGCCTTTTTTTACCTCGGTCGTGGCATCCTGCCAGACCGGGGAGCTGTCGAGTGCGTTGTTGGTCACTTCGGCTTTGAACTTCGCATCATCGGGGATGGAGCCGGTCACCTGAAGCACGGCAACGGTAATGTCGCCCTCAACGGCCAACGGTTCAGCCAGCGTCACGCTTGCGGCGTGGACGGCCTTGGTAAAGGTCGCGGACGTGCTGACGGTTTCCTTGCCGTCGCTCACCTCAACGGTGATGGTGTGGTTGCCGTTCAGGATTTTCTGGAATCCGGCAGCGCTGGCCGTCTGCTCAAAGGTCAGGGCCGTGCCGCTGGCAACGCCGGTGCGGGTCTTGACGGCCTTTCCGTCCAGCTTTTCGGTGACGGTCAAGGTGTCGCCGTCGGCATCCCTGACGGTGTACTTCCACGCAAAGGCCGCGTTCTTCCGCCCCAGAGCTGCGCCGTCCGTGCTGACGGTAGGTGCAGTGTTGACACTGACCGTGCCATCGTCAGAGACCACGAGTGTAGAGGGAAGAATGAAAGCGGGGCGAACACCATAGGAGTAGTTGTACCAGTAGCTGTAGCTGGAGCCATCGGTGTTGACGCCCCAGACGTTGCCGAGATTGTAGGTGAGCGGAGAGCGCAGCCACCAAACGGCAGCGGAGCTGCCGTTGTATGCGATACGCTTGCTGTTACCGCCGGAGCTGTTGCCAAAGTACGCCAGCCGAACACCATCCTTGGGGAAATAGCTGTTGTCGCTGGTCGTCCAGCCAACCTCATAACCAGACAGCAGGAATACTTTCGTGCTCAGGCCATTGGAGCCGGTGGCAAGGCTGCCGCCGGAACCAGTGCCGTTCTGGTACGGGATTTTCACCTGCTTAATAGCCGCCCGGATGTTGCTGTCGATGAGGTTGTAGAACGTTCCGTTCAGGTATGTGTGGATGCTGGAATCCTTGTAGGAGTTATTGTTGCCGAACGTGGACGTGGTGTAGATGTCCTTCATCAGCAGCCACGTTCCATTGCAACTCGAATCGTAGGTGCTGGTGTTCGGGTTGCCCTGCTGCACAACAATAAAATCTTTGGACGCGCCGTTGACTTTGATTTTGACAATGCTGCCAACGGCTTTCGTGCCCAGTTTTACGTTTGCCATTGTTACCTCCTTGTTTTCGTTCAGGCCCACGGCATGATCTCCGCGGGCCGCGTGTTCTGCGATACAGAGAGGGACAGGGCTTTGTGCTGCTTCTTGTAGATGCAGCGGCATTGCCTCGCCCGCCGTCTGTCACGCGCGAGTTTGTTCGAGTTGATTTTTCGATGGATAGGGATTTTACAGTCAAGCAATTTTTCGAGCCGGTCAGCGTACTTGCGGCGTAAAGAGTAAGTATCACCATGGGCGGCATGGGCATCCCACGCATCAAAGCTCCGCAGGATTTCCTGCTTGGTCACTTTGCCTGCGGGGTATGCCGTCTCCCAATATCTGATCTTGTTCTTCATCCGCTTGGAGCTATCCCGGCGCAGCTTTTGGATGACCGCGCCGGTGTCGGTCAGGTAGCTATGGAATCCCAGAAAATCAATACCGTTCCGCAGCGGGAAAATGGCGGTTTTCTGGTTCAGCTCAAGGCCGTAACTGTCCATGAGCGCCCGAACATCCCGGAGAATGCACTGCAATTTCTTCTTGTCCGAACAGATGATGTAGAAATCATCCATGTATCGGCCATAGTATTTGATGCGGTACTTTTCTTTGATGATGTGGTCGAACTCGTCCAAAAACATGAGGGCGAAAAGCTGGCTCGTCTGGTAGCCCAGCGGCAAGCCGTCCTCCATCACGTCGATGTAGATGCAAAGCAGCTCATAGACACGCGGGTCAACGCCGCGCTTGTCCAGCACGGCCTTGAGCTTGCGTTTTAACTTCCGGTGGTCGATGCTGGCAAAGAAATGCCGCACATCGCCTTTCAGCACCCAGCCGTCCGCGCCGTGGCCCTCACGGCGGTAATAGTCCACCATGTGTGTTTTCAGGCGCATCAGGCCGTCGTCTGTGCCTTTGCCGGTCTGGCTTGCGTGGCTGTCCCGGATAAAGCTCTTTGTCAGAGCATCATACAGGATGTTATCGACCAGCGCGTGCAGCACCACCTTGTCCACAAATGCGGGGGCGTGTACCATGCGGCGCTTCGGCTCATAGACGGCAAAGACCTCAAACTTGCTCGGCACATAGCATATCTGCTGCCGGATGTCGCCGCCCGGCTGGCGTACATCACGCACAGCCAGCTTGCGGGACAGCTTTTCCGTGCAGGCCAGCGCCTGCGCCTCGTACTCGATTGTTTTGCTTTTACTGCGCTTTCCCTTCCGGGCTTCAAGGTAGGCTTTGTAAAGCACCTCAAAGCTGCACAGTTCTTCGTATGTCAAAATGACCCTCCGCTGGTTCGCGTTACGGTAGTGGGCTGCATCCGGCAGGGATGGCCCACCTCAGCGGGATGTATTTATCACTTGCCTGCATCGGCAAGCGACAGGATGCGGTTTCCTTTGATGGGCGCACTGCTTTCAGCTTATGCCTACTCGTCACACGGTTCCATCAGAGCGGGGCGAACACCATAGGAGTTGTTGTACCAGTTGTTGTTGTTGGAGCCATCGGTGTTGACGTTCCAGACGTTGTTGTTATTGTTGGTGTTCGGAGAGCGCAGCCACCAAATGGCAGCGTCAGACAAACAAACCGCACCCTTTATGCAAAGCGGTTGCCCGCTGTGCGTTTACGGTTCCGGGTAAAGGACAGCTTTCAGGGCGGCAGCCTGTTCGGCCAGCCGTTTCCGTTCCGCTTCTGCCCGGAGTTTTTCGGCACGTCCGCGTTCCGACGTGAGCCACTTCATCGCCGGGTATTTTACGTCCGTGACCTTCTTTGTCCAGATACCGGCTTTCTTCGCGCTGATGATACCTTCCTCCGTGCAGATGGTCAGGTATTCCAGCAGCAGAGAGCAGCTGTCCACGACCGCGCCGATCTTCTCGATGCGCTTGTCGTAGTCGGTCTGGAAATTGACATTGTTCGCCGCGTGTGCATCCAGCAGGATTTGCCGGGCGGTCAGCCGGATGCCCTCACCATACAGCCGGAAAGTGCTCTTGGAAAAGCCCTCTCTGTCCCGTGTGTCGAGTGCATGGACGGCAGTGCCGCACACCTTCTGGATGTCGCGCACATCTTCGAGCGCTGCGACTTTCTGGATGATCTTCCGGGCATCGCTCCGGCTGATGTCGTCGGTGACAATGCGGGTTGCCCTCTGGGTGTACCGCAGCAGCTCCCGCGCATTCGCGCCGACCTTGAACGTTTCAGCCATCGTCAGAACTCCACCCTTGCCTGCTCGGCATTCCACGCGCCGGTCACGGTCAGGCCGTCCAGACTGCCGAACGTGGCAGAAAACGGGTTTTTCGTGACGTTCGTGCCGAACTTCAGCTCAATGGCCTTGATGCTGGCGTTCATAGCTGCCACACTGGCACGGATGTCGCTGTGGGCGTTCTCCGCACCGTTGTGAGCGTCCACGGCTGCGCTGATGCGCTGGTCGGTCTCGGCCTTTTTGTAGCCGTCCACTTCCCACCGCTGGCTCTCGGTCAGGTGGCCGTCTGCATCCAGCGTGGCAATGCCGCCCGGAATGCCGATCTGGTCAGTGCGGACAACATCTTCATCCGGCGCCTTGCCGGGGCCTGCGTTAAAAGAACCGTATGCCATTTAGGTTCCCCCTTCCTGTGCATCCGTGTATTTCACGGTGCTTGTAATGTGATACTGTGCAGAAATTTTCTCGGTCGGAGCTTTGGCGGCCCTCAGCCGCAGCTTTCCTTCGAGGCTTTCGGTCGCAATAAAGCCCACCGCACCCGCCACATCGTAAAATTCCGGCAGTACCGTAACATCCACAATGTCGGTAGCCAACAGGCCCGCAATGGGGATGTCACAATAAAAATAGCCGGGGGAGGAATCATCCTCGCCCCAGCCATCGACCGGAATCGTAAAAGACACCGCAGCCGTGACATCCTGCTTTTCGTGCAGGATGTCATCGGTTTCCTCGAATCCGTTTGCCGTTGCTTCGGAAAGGTCTCCGAGTGCGGTGTTGCACTGCTTGATGTGGCTGCAAAGCGCGGCAAGCCCTGTGCCCAAAAGCGTTTTGATCTTCGCTTTTGCCATAGAGCTTACCTCCTCATGTCTTAGTCAGCCAGCAGAGTGGCGATCTCCTCTGCGGAGAAGTCCTCCACATCCTCGTCGTGCAGAACATTCTCCGGCTCGGTGTACACGACGACTTCCTTGCCGTCAATGTTCACATTGCCGTTGGTGGAGCTGGCTGCGGTCTTGGTGGCACCCTCAGAGACACCGGCCAGCTTTTCGCCCTCGGCATCGGTCATCAGGCGCTTGCCAGCCTCGGCGGCCACAAAGTCGGCAGGCTTCTTGCCGCTGTCGGTCAGGTTGCCCTCGCCGTCCAGCGCAGCGAGGTTGCCGGTGGTAGCACCAGTGACCTTATCGGCCTTGCCGGAAATGTCCACTTCCTCAGGGGTGGGAACATACAGACCGTCGTCCTTCAGGGTCAGAGCGTTGCCCGCAGCAGCGGAAACATTGACCTTGACATCCACCTCATAGCCAGCGATGGTAACGGTGGTGGAAGCATCCTTGCCGACGGCCTTAGCCTTGTAGGTATCCACCAGCGCAGCCATGCTCAGGAAAGAGTAGGTGCAGGAGTCAGGATTCTCGCCCTTGACGGCCAGCACCATGACGGGCTTGCCGTCCAGTTTGGGGTCGGTAGCGCCGGGGTAGGTCGCAGCATCGAACTTGAACTTGGCCACGAAGGTGGTCTTGGTCTGGTCGAGGAACAGCTCAGAGGGGAAGTCAACGGAGAAAGCAGCAGTGCCGCTCTTGTCGGTAGAGGTGTAGAAGTTCACGGTGTTGCCGTCAACGCCAAGAGACTTGATAGCAGCGTTGGCTGCGGTCTGCACAGGGGTAAAGGCGTCCTTCTTGACGAAAGTCTTCTTGATCTCAGCGGTCAGGTTGCGGATGGTGGTCTTGGTAGAAATCTGCTTAGACATAGTAGTGTCCTCCTAAAATTATTTCAGCATATCAACGATTTCCTGCTGCGTTTCTTCCTCGTTCAGCAGGTCTTCACTCGTCATAACGGTTTCTTTGCGGACAGTCAGCGCGTTTGCGCTGTCGAAGTCAAGGCCTTCGCCGATGCGGACGGCAATAGCGCCGCTTGCGTCGCGCTTCAAGCCCTGACCGATGCTTACGCTACCGGTTTCACCCGAACCACCTCCTTTCCCGAACAGGGTTACGGTCGCCTGAATATCTGCTTCCGGGATGCGCTGAGCGAAAAATCTGATGAAACCATCATGCGTTTCGCACCCGTTCAGGACGCCCGCTTTGGTCGTAGTATAGAAGCTGCCAGGAGATACAACGCCAACGGGTACAAGCTCGCTGGTGCTGTCCGACAGTTCTGCGTCATAAATGCACTGGTAGTAATCCATACCGCCAGCGTTTTCGTAATCATCCTCGCTGCGGGCGGGCTTCCACCCGTCAGCTGCAAGGGTGAGTTTGTAGGAGCCATAGTAGCCGCCGCCTGTGCCGCCGTCCACCTGCTCCTTGATAAGAGCCTTTACCTGTTCTTCGTTCAGGATTTCCCCGGATTCAGACAGGTTCTTCACGGCTGCGCTGACCGCTGCCGTGATAGTCGCCGCATGGGCACTGGCGTCGGCGTTGTGCTTCTCGATCTCGGCCTTGACCAACTTCATCAACGCCTGCACCTGAGGGTCAACGGCGATGGACATGTTGGCTTCTGCCGAAACAGCCAGCAGGACGGCGATTTCAAACGAAAACTCGGAGTTCGTGCTTGCGGCAGGAACTTCAATGCCGCGCTCGTCCTGCATCAGGAACAGGAGCGTTTCAGTGCCATCATTCAGGACACCGAAAACTCCGATCTGGTGCATAACGTAGGTATCTGCTGCACCGGTGGCCTGAATACTGACCTTGCGGGCGGTTTTGCCGTCGTCCGCGACGGTTTCAATGCCCAGCAAAGACAGTTCGTGTGTGTCGCCGCTGACTGCGGTTTCTGCCGACAGGTCGGTGTCAACAGAGCCGGTGCCGCTCGCGGCGCGGGTAATGGTCAGTGCGCCGCCGGAGAGAGATTCCGACAGCAGGGCGGCACCGGCTTTCGTGTAACTGGATTTTTCCCAACTCACGTTGTCTGTCCTCCAATCTTGATTGTGATGGTTTCATGCGTGTGTGCAAGCCTGCCCGCGGCATAGGCTTGCGCGGAAATGGATTTCGGGGTAATGATTCCTGGAATTTCGACTGCTGCCATCATCCTTGCCGACGCAGCGGCTCCGGTGGTGTATGCCGTAGCTCCAACGGCTCGCGGCTGAATCACACCCGGCAGCCGGATGATGCAGGAAATAGCCGCGCTGTACTGAGCTACGGCGATATATGCAGGCGGCGCTTCGGGCTGATAGGTAAACGCGATAGAAAACGGAATATGCGCCGGAACCTTTTTTGACAGGATGTCGAGAACGTCGCTTACCAAAAAAGAGAATTCGTTTTTGGGTGAAGTGGAGATGTAAAGTTTGTTGTTGAACCGATCGTCAAACGGTTCGAGCTTTATATCAGACGGAGATCCCGTATAGGCTTGAAGCATTTCTGAGAGAAGCGTTGCAGAAACTTTTCCAAATCCAATGATATAGGATTTAATAAGCCTGCGCCGTTCTTCCAATGTGCGTTGGCTTCGTGTTCTGATATGGAGAAAGCGTTCAAGCTCAACAATAGCCGCCTCGTCCATTGAGTCGATAAAGCCGCTCGTGTAGATACCTTCAATAGCATCTTGAGCGCCATCAAGTAGTCTTCCGTTCGCTTTGAGGATAGCGACCATTTCCCGCACATCACGGTAATAGCGCGGGTAGTAGGAGATCAGCTCGTCATAGTTGCTGGCAAACTGCCGATTGTAGAATCTCTTCATGTTGTGACCGTCACCTCCCCTGCTACGGGGATAAAGTCAGCTCCGGGCTTGATGTTCTCGGTGCCGCCGTTCAGCGTCAGTTTTTTGTAGTCGAGCACGCAGTCCAGTCCGATGATGATCGCGCCGATGCGGGCAGCGCGGATAACGACATCCTCGGCGGCCGCTGTGGTCAGCACAGTATCTTTGAGGTAGGCGTCAATCGCTTCTTTCGCCTGCTCCTGGACTTCTTGCGGGGTGAATCCGCTTGCAAGATCGGCTTCAAAGGCGATGTCGATCTTGATTTCGTGGGCAGAAACAGCGGTGAAGTGTGCGCCAAGGTTGGCGACGCCTTCTCCCAGACCGTCGCCGACGGTATAGGTGTAGCCGTCCACCGTGGCCGTGTAGCCATTGGTGGCCGGGTCGATGTAGTTCTGCACCTCCGCGATCTTTGAGCTGGAGCAAGCACGACCGGAGGAGTCGATCAGGACAGCCTTCACGGTGTTCGGGCCATTCCACAACGGATAAATCCGAGCGTGGCCGATGCCGTCGATGGACTCGCACCAGGTCTTATAGTGCTGTTTGTTTCCGTTCTCGGCAGGGCCAGCGATCTTCTCCTGAACGCGGGTTCGCAGGCTTTCGTCCTTTTCCCGGTCAGCTCCATTCTCGTAAATCTCGCCGAACTTGGCATTTTTCAGACCTTCGATTTCGTTTACCGGGATTGCGGCCGTGCCGGCATAAACTACATTGCCAGCTTCACCGGGAACTTCTGCTTCCAGATAATACTCGCCTTCCAGTGTGTTGTAGCGCAGCAGAAAGTAGCGGCCGTCGTTATAGAAGCGCGTCCCGGTGTCCGGGGTCGTACCCTCAAATGAAAACCTGTACTTCGCAGGGGTCGCAGCATGGCGGGTCACGCCGTACTCATCCGCCTTGTCATCCAGATCATCGCCGGTGGCTGTGGCGATCGAAGCCATCTTTCTTGCAATGCCGATGTCGGTATACAGCTTTGCAATTTTGAGGCACGGGCCCGCGACTGCATCATAGAAGATCGAACCCTGCCGGGTGTCGATGCCGTCCGGCGCATTATCCAGGACGTCTCGCAGAATCTTCTCATAGGTCATTTCTTCAAACATTAGATCACCTCCTCCACTTCGATTTCTCCATAGATGGTGTCAGCCGTAAACACGATCTGCGCCTGATCTTTGTCGAACGAGATGTCGAAGTCGTGACATTCTAGGATGCGGCTGTCCGGCGCGAGGGCATCTTTTACGAATCCCTCAATGACGGATTGCGCATACTCGCGGCTTGCGTCCTTCGCAATAACGGCGTCTTCGATCTCAGAGCCGTACTGTTTATCGTAGATCAGGCACTTAAAACGCGGGGTGATTATGGCCTTTCGGATAGCCTGCTGCACCGCTTCGAGGTTATCCACGAAGCCGACGATTCGCCCCGCGTCAAGATCAAGACGGTACGTCCTGGACGACATTTCCTGTGCATCCTGGACATCCGCGATATTGATTGGGATATAAACGGCCATTTCAGATGTCCTTTCCGGCCACCTGGCCCGCCACTCGATCGAGGACGTAGTACAGCTTTCCATTGTTGATGGAAAGCAGATAAACCAGGTCGTCTTTTTGCAGATGGTTATAAACCTTCAAAGTCATTTTGTAGGCGTTGAGTTTTTCAACGTAGTGTTTGTGCTTGACCTTTGAGGTGTCACCGCCACGCGAATCAACGTGCTGGTGCTCGCCATCAACCTTCGTGTAGGTTTCATCCCGTAGCTCGCCCTTGTCTCCCATCGTATAGTCTGCGTGGGTGGTGTAGTCGGTAAGGTGCCAAGGTACTATTAGTTGCTCGCCTGAGATCACGAGTTTGCTGTCATTGGCGGCGGTGATCTCCAGCGGGTCGTCCTTCGTGACGGTTCCTTGCAGGATTGCACTTCCGGGCGGTATCAAGCCCTGAAAAAGCCCTTTCAAGCTGTTTGCCTCCACTCAGATCACCCTTCCTTCTTGATCTCTGCCGCCGTTGTCAGCGTCAGGCTCATGGTGTGCATATTGTCCTCAAACGTGTGGTCGTCGCTGTCCACATAATAGGCACGGCTTATGTCCAGATGCGGAATCTTTACCAGAATCGCCTTTCCGGATATAACGTCCGGGTCTCCCAGGATGTTGAGCGTCAGCGTTTCCTCCGGGTCGTCCAGGGTGTCGAGGACGCTCCCTACCAGGTCTTTAACTTGGGCTTTCGTAAGGGATTCGTCCGGCTGCTGGATTTCCTGGAAAATTCCGATCTTCTGCTCCAGCGAGGAATTGCTTTTCTCCGCGAGGGTGGTTCCCTCTTTTGAGATCATCTTCACGCGGGTTTTGATGGACTCAATGCTTTTCGTGTAGGAATAGCCGTACAGATTCGCGTCGCCGTCCACAACAAAGGAAATAACCTGATCTTTTCGCTGGAGAAGACTCAGCTTTCCCTTGTCGCTGCTGATAAAGTGCCGGGTGCCGGTCGCCTTGTAGTCAAGGCTGAGGGCGTCCAGCACTGCATCCTGGCCGGTGGTCTTGCTCTTCGTAAACTCAGGGATTTTGTAGGAACACTTTGCGACCTCTCCCGTGGGGATGCCGAACCTGGAGCACACGTCAGAGAACACCTGATCGGCAGTCTTGTTCTTGTAGACGAATGTGTCCTTGTTGTTGGCAAGGTAGATGCCGTTGTCGTATGCCTTAAATTTGAGTTGCTTATTGTCGCCTTGGTTTTGGTTCATAAGGATGCCCCTGAACCGTTCCTTGCCATCGACCAGGAAAACGCACTGGTTTCCATCCGCAACGTCGATGCCGCTGCGGGCGTGACGATAGCCGTCATCGTCAATCATTGCCACGGTGATGGTACGGGCAGAACTGCCTTTGCGACCGCTCCAGCGGACGGACTTCACAAGGTTCGTCATGTCGATCGTCTTCTTGTCCTTGACCACGAGCAGCTGAATTCTCGCCATGCGCAGCCCTCCTTACGGAATCTTCAAAACCTGTCCAGGTTTAATGAGATTCGGATTGCTGCCAATCAGCGACTTATTGGCAGCATAGACGCTGGAGTATTTGGAGCCGTCCCCGTAGAGGGACTTTGCGATGTTGTACAGGCAGTCGCCCTTCTTGACAGTGTAGGTCTTCGGGGTAGACGTGCTGTCAACGCGGGCCACGGTGTCCTGCACGGTAGCCACCAGGGAAGAGTCGATCGTTACCGTTTTCAACGACACTTCCTGATACTCTTTCAGGGTGATGTCGTAGTGATAGGTTCCGACGTCGCCGCCGTCCTCGCGGTAGTTGAAACTCTCGATAGTGCAGTACAGGTTGATGTGCATTCCTGTGCAGATGAAGTGTATCGGAACCCGGCTCTTCTTCCACCGCTCGATCATGCGGACGTACAGAATCGGCGGAACGGCGATCAGAGACTTCATGCCCGGAAAGCCGTGCGCCGGAAAGAAACTGGAGAAGCTAAATTGCAAAGCAGGGCGGCTCTGCATGATCGTGACTTCACCAAGGCCGGTGAGATCAACAGAGCGGTTGTTGCTGCCGTTCTTGACGTTGAATTTCTCAGGCAATACGGGCAGCCGCATTTTCTCTTTCTCCGCGTTCCAGGTGAACCAAATTTGGTAGTTAATAGTCATAAGACAGCTGGCCCTCCTCAAAGATTTCATCCTTGATAACGCCCATCAGAACAGGTTTGATGTTGTTCGTGAGCAGTTCAAGCACGGCCTTCTCAGACATGCCGTCGCCAGAGCCTCCAGAAACGGTCACAGAGCCATTGCCGACGATCTCCAGAATGATTCTCTTGGTGATCTCTTTCGTGGCGTCTGTGCTTTCTTGGGCCGCTGTCTGAGCATTCGGCTGAACATTCAGCGGTGCAGCCTCGGCAGCAACGGGGGCAATGGAGGCCGGAAGCGCGACCGTCGATACTTCAGGAAGGCCAGTGTAGGCGGCGTTAATTGCCTCCAGATCGGAGTTCTTGCCAGACACGATGTCTGCAACCTTACCCAGCACGGAATCGAAGAGCGATTCGCCTGGGCCAGGTTCAGGAGCATCAACGGTAACACCCGTGAGCGCCTGCAAAAACTGGTCAAATTTTTTCTCGTTTGATGTATCGGATGCAGGCTCCATGCCATTCAAAGCATCGATGATTTTGTCTGTTTCCTCTGTCGGAAAGACGGTGCTTCCCTGCTTACCGACGATCAGCTCCGGGCCATTCTCACCGGCAACGAACACATCTTCAGCGTCCGTCGTGCCTCCAGCATGTCCGGGGACGGTCGTTGTGGTAGACGCGGGAACAGAGGGAGTAGAGCCGTTCTGCAAGGCCAGAGCCACAGATGCGGCCACATCCTTTGCAGCGGCTACGGCGTCCTTCTTGCCGTCTTTGAACTTCTGGACATACTCGGCAATGGTGTCCTTCGCGGCCTTCCCTGCCTCGTCGGAGAGGTCGAGAGAGTCCACCGTGCCTTCCATTTTCTTCTGGAAGTCATCGAGCTGGTTCTCGTAGTCCGTTACCCAGTCGGCGGTTGCCTGAGCCGCCGCATCCTGCTTGGCGGTGACGTCGGCCAGGGTGTCGGCCAGCTTTGCCACAGCGTCCTTGTTGCCGCTGTTGATCGACTGAACCATGCTTGCGGCAAGACCGGCGGCCTGTTCGCTGCCGTCCTGGACGTAGGACATCAGAGCCTTGTAGTTCTCCTCGGTGATTCCCAGATCGTCCGCGGAGGTGGCTTTCAGCGTTTCAATGTTGGCGGTGTAGGTGTTCCAGTAGTTGAGCTGCGAGTCGAGAGCCGCCTGCGCGTTGGAAACGCTCGCGTTCAGGTAGTCGCTCGACTTCGTGGACGCCTGATCGAAGAGATCAAACTGGCCCTCGAAGCTATCCTTTGCCGCCTGGTATGCGTCGTCGTATGCCTGACAGAGCTTTTCCACATCAGAACGCACATTGCTGTACGCCTGGGAAATGGCCTCGCCATAGGTAACGCCTTCCTCTGCGGCGGCCTTCGCAGCATCAGCAGCGGCGGTGTAGCCCTCCTCGATCTCCTCGATCTTCTTGCCGGTTTCGTCGTAGGCGTCCTGCAACTTGGTCTGTTTGTCCAGAACCTCTTGCAAAGCATCAGCAGCAGCGTCGGCGTTGGCCGCCTGCTCCGACCACTGTGCAGAGATCGTAGACATCCCGGTCGGGTCTTGTGCGTAGAGATCGGCGATGTAGTCCTGGTAGACCTTCTGCGCATCGTTGGCCCGCTGCTGGGCGGCTGTGACTTCATCCTGAACCTTTGCAAGCTCCTCCTGCTCCTGAGCCTGCTGCTTAATGAGATCGACGTACTCCTGGTACTTCTCGTTATAGGCTTCCTGCTTTGCCTGTTCCTGAGCCATCTGCTTGATGTAGGCGAGGCTCTTGTCCTGGTTTTCGGTCAGGTCTTCGTAGGTCATGTTCAGGCCGTCGATGTTGCCGTTCAGCTCGTCGAGAATGGCCTGCATTTCCTGCTGTTTTCCTGCCGCCTCCCCGGTAGAGCTTGCCAGCTCAGACAGGCGGGCGATCAGCGCGAGATTTTCCAGCTCGTTCTTATGCACAGACTCCGTGTTGTTGTCCAGCTCGTCCATCAGGGAGCTGTGCTTGTCGATCAGGTTGTCGCACTCAGAAATGAGATCACCGACGGACTGCCCGTTGCTGTTCAAAGACTCAGACAGGGTGTCGATGCGGTACTTCAAAGAGGACGCCTGATCGGACGTGTCGCCGTAGGTATCGCAGGCGATCTGGTACTGTTCCTCCAGCGATTCCAGCTCTTTCTGCTGCTCAGCAGTTACGGCGGTCATGGACTGCGTTTCCTTGTAGGCGTCCTCGTACTTGTTGCCCAGTATGGTGACGGCAGCAGTTATCGCCGTGACGCCAGCCGCCACGCCGAGCAGCACCGGCAGATACGGAACCAGCGGAGCGAAGAACCCGGCTTGAATCACCTTTGCGGCAGACATCGCCGCGGACAGACCGGCCACGCCAACGGCCACCGTGCCCAGGCCGGTGCCGATCGCGGTCAGGGCCTTCACGACGTTCGGGTGCTCAGTGAGGAAGTCCCCAACCTGTCCCCAGAGGTCGGCCAGCTCAGCCGACGTATCATGGATAGCAGGCTCCAGAACTTGAGTGAAGGCAACATTCATTTTGTTGTTGGACTTCTCCCACTTCTCGCTCAGACTCTCGCCAGCCTCAGCGGTTTTCTCCAGCGTGCCCACGGCAGCGTCCAGAGATCCCGTCAGGGTGTCGGTCGTGATTGCGCCGTCGCGGATAGCCCGCGCAAAGTCAACGCCCACTTTGCTGCCGAAAATCTCAACGGCCTCCGTGGTCGCCTCGGAGCTGTCCTTCATGTTGGCGATCTCGGTTATTGTGTTCTGCAAAGCCGTCTGTGCATCCAGACCATCAGAAGCAAACTTCTTGACAGCAGTGCGCATGGCGGTGATCGTAGAGGTTCCCTCGACGCCATAGAGCTCCATCTGAGCCAGCAGGCCGATCGCGTTCTCCAGCGACAGGCCCAGCTCCTGCAAGGACGATGCGCCCGTAATCAGGGTATTGCTCAGAGTGGTAACGGACAAGCCGGAAATTTGTCCGGCATAGGCCAGATCGTCGAGAACATTCGGCAGCTTGGATGCGTCCACGTTCCATTTGTTCATCACCTTGGTAACAAGCTGAACGGAACCAACGACATCCTGGCCGGTAATGTCCGCGAAGTCTAGGAACTGGCCCGTAACCTCCGAAAGCGTATCGCCGGTGTAGCCCAGGCGGGTGTTGATCTCGCCGACGGCACCGGCCACGCTGTCAAGGGCGTCGTCGTTGCCAGAGTAGGCTTTCAGCATACTCGCGCCCAGGCTGTCCAACGCCTCGCCCGTCGCACCGGTGGCGTTGACGACAATCTTCTCGGCGTTGCTGTAACTGTCGGTCAGCTCGTAAACCGAGGATGTGATCTCCTTGATTGTAGCCGTGATGCCAGCCGTAGTGAGGGCCTGAGCGATCGTTTCGACAGCATCAGCACCAGTCTTTCCGGCGTCTTCGGCCTCGTCGCTGGCCTTTTGGGTAGCCTTAGACAGCGTGTCGGTTGCGTCGCTGGCCTTACCGTTGGCTTCCGCCAGGGTCTCCGCTGCATGGCCTGCCTGTTCAGCCGCAGCCTCCAGCTTGTCGAGGTCTTCCGTGCCGGACGACAAAACAGCCTGGTAATTCTGCATCGCAGCATCGGCGTCGCTCTGGGCTTTTGCAAGCTCTTTGAGGGCATCTGCTGCTGCGGTGCTGGCCTCCTCCAGCTCCTTTTTGGTTTCAGCCGAAACCTTTTCGTTCTGCATGAGGTCTTCGAGCTGATCGCCGGTCTTCTTGACGGCGGCGGTCAGATCGTTATGGATTCCGGCTGCGGCCTCAACGGACTCGGACAGCTCGTCGGAGGACTTCTCGCAGAGGGCCATCATGTCGTTTAGATCGTTCAGGGCAGCGGTGGATTTCAGCCCCATGTCCACCAGCTCTTTGGTGGAGTAAGACGCCTCCAGCATTGCCTTGTCATAGCCACCGACGGCGTTTGTCCAGTAGTCGGCCTTCTCCGAGGCCTCGTCTGCTGCCGCACCGTACCGATCGAGGGACTCTGCGAGCTCGTCTGCCGCAGAGCCCGCGCCGCTGACCGCCCCTTCGATGCTGCCGATCGAGGAAGCAACGCCATCAGCGGCAGCAGCTACATTGGAAGCCGAGGACGAAATGCCGTCCAGGGCCGCGCTTGCTGCATCGCCCGCAGACTCCCACTTGCTCAGCATGGACTCGCCGTTGTTGGCGATGTCAGCCATCTTCTGGCTCATCTGGTCGATGAGCTGAAATCTTGCGGTCAAGTTTGCCATTTAGTCCTCACCTCCTCATATTTTTTTGAGCCTCCGCTACGATCTTCGCCTGCTTGCGTTCATCATCAACAACAAGCTCAGAAGCGATGTAGAAGAGCTTCATCTTCCGCGGCATGGCGTCGTACTCTTCCGGGTGCAGCCCGTGTCGCTGCCATAGGGTGTGCGCCCAGTAGCCGTCCGAGCCCGCCGCGCAGATCAGTTTTTTGCGGCTTTCAGATCGTCTTCATCCGGGGCGTCGATCATGCCGAGAATCTGCATGACGTTCCGAGCGACGTAATCATAATCGCCCGGTTTGCTGAACACCAGCAGCGGCATATCGGTGATGTCCACGCAGTTATAGAACTTCATCAGTTCCGGGTCGTCCAGCTTCGGGTACTGGAGAGACTTCACGACGATATGGCGCAGGGCGCGGGCATTGTCGCGCTCGGTCTTCCAGACGAGCTCGCCGCCGTTCACGAGGGGATTGCCCTTCTTGTCGGTGGCGACGCTGCGGCGACGGTAGTTTTCGTTGATCTGGGTGATCTCCTGCTGAGTCAGGATTTTGGCCTCGAAGTTGATAGGGTTGCCGTCGTCGTCCTTGAAGGACTCCGGGCCGGTAAAGGCGATGATCTCCTGCTGAACAGGACGCATAAAGTATTTCAGGCTCTTATTTTCAGTCGCCATAGTAAAATCCTCCATAAAAAGAAAAGCCTGCTCTTTTCCACAGATGCGGTCAAAAGAGCGGGCTTTGATGGTGTATTCAGAATCTCAGTGATGAAAACAGCCCCTTTTCACCACTGTCGCGGCCTTACAGGAAGTCGCGTGCGTTAAAAGTCAGGTTGTCGGTAACGACGTCGCCGCCGCTATCCAGAGCGGTGAGGGGCATTGCGCCGGTCGGCACACAACCGACGAAGGTGCAAACATCGTTCTGGTGCTTGTCGAAAAAGTCGGAGTCCGGGTCATTCATGATGCCCTGGATAGTCAGCTCCGGGGTCTTATGGGTGGCCTGGTACTTCTTAATCATGTCCTTAATCCAGGGCGTAGAGCGGTGCTCAGACAGGGACACAGTGATGTTGTAGCCCAGCCAGCGGGTGCTGTTGGAATAATCACCGAGCTGCTTGCCGCTCCAGGTGTCCGGGGTGAAGGTTCCGGTCGCGGAAACGGAGTCCGCAACCTCGATGCCGTCAATGACGATCTTGCCCATGCGAATATTGATCGGGCGGGTATTGAAGTCCATATTTTAGCTCCTTTCTCCCATCAGCGGGTATGGGTGGTAAAGAACAGCTTCTCCGCGCTGTCAACGGGTTTCAGGTTGACGTTGAAATAGGTCTTGTCGCCGTAGGACGCATCACGATCGACGAGGAAGTCGTTGTCGTAGTCCACATCGGTGATCGCACCAGCTTCCGCAAACTGTTTCAGGATGGACTTTCCGACGCCCTCCATGATGTCCCAACCGTCGCTGTCGTTCGCATACTTATTGGGCGGGAAGTTCAGCTGAATGGACTCCTGGAACGTGTCCATAACACGGACGACGCGGTTCTTACGATAGGTTTCATCCTTGGGCTGCTTGAAGCTCGTAAGGGAGTTGATGTCGTATTCCACAATAACCTTGTTTTCCTCGGAAATGGAGAAAGCAAAGTGGCCTTTGTTGATCGCGTCCACATACTCCTCATGCGTCAGGGCGTCCACCAGATCGGTTGCGCCATCAACTGCATCGTAGGTAAGGGACTCCACATAAGATGCGCCAGCGGACGCGCCAGCCACCCATGCGGTTGCCTCGGCTGCGGACAGCTTGTCGTCGTCGATTGCATAGCCGTTCTTAATGGAAATGATGCCCTCGTAGTCTGCCGGGAAGTCCGGGACAACGGCCTGCACGCCGCGGCCCATGCTCTCGCGCAGATACTTAATCTTGGCCTTGATCGCCGCCTTCATGCTGCTGTCGGTAACGGGCATTGCCACGGTGTTGAACTTGACCTTCTCCCAAGTGTCCATAAAAGTGGTGAGATCGTCGTTCTGGGCCGTAGCATCAGTGCCACCGGTGAGGTTCATCGCGGCAATGGCGGCCAGTGCGCCGGAGCCGGTGAAGGTGATGTACTCGCAGTCCTGTGCGATCAGATCATCCACAGTGGACAGACCCTCGTAATAGGCCGCGGTGTTGCCAGCCAGACTCACGGTAACGTCGAAACCGTCCACCGGATTTGCGGCGACGGTGACGGTCAACGCGTTACCGCGGGTGCCGCCGTACTTTGCCGTCGCGGTCAGCTCCGGCGCGGATGCGTTCTTTGCAGTCGCCTTGGTGCCTTCCTTCGGAATGTAGGCCAGCACTTTGCTGGCGTTTTTGAACGCCTCACGAATGAGGAGCATCTGCCGGTTGGGGTCGCTGTCGTAGACGCTGTAACCCAGCTTTGCGTATGCAGCGTCCGGGCCCGCATTCGTCAGTTCGATGTAGGAACCGGCGGGGCCGTAGGAGGGCTTCAGCAGCGGGATAATCACAGTACCGCGCTCGCTGGTGCCCACGGTATCGCTGCGAGTGCTTTCAAAGTTCATGTAAGTGCCCGGACGCACCTTGCCTGCCAGCTTATCAAACTTACCACCAGCCATTATTTAGCCTCCTTCACACGCCACGCATCAATGCGGGACTGAATTTCTTCCTTGGTGTACTCACCGTCCGGGAGATCAGCGGTCGCGCCAACAAAAGTGACGAGAGAAACGCCAAAGACCGCGCGGCAGTTGTTGCGCAGGGACTCCAGCGGATATTTCACCGCGGCCTGCTCAGCTGTTACTTTAGTAGCCATATAATACCTCCAGTATTACTTTGAGCCTTTCGGCTCCTGCCCTGCAAAAGCAGGGTTGGAATAGCTCACAGTGCAAAATCTCACGGCTGCACTGTACGCCGTTTCGATACTGCGGACAGCACATTTGTCAGACTCGATCAAGAACGGCTTTCTTGCCGTCCAGTCAATTTCTAACTGCACTGCGCCTTCATCAACAGCCCTCAAAGTGGGGTCTCGGACATGGATGTATTTTCCTGTCGGCTTGCCGGTTTCGTCGATCAATGGGACTCTGTTCCGACGCTCCAGCAGCGCGCTCATTGCTGCATAGCCCAGCTCGTAGGCCTCCTCCTTCGTCTTGTGGAAAAACTTTACGAACAGAGAAAAATCCAGAGCATAGGTGCTGAACGTATCACCGCTGCTGCCGATCTCAGGCCGCGGGAAGTACACCGCCGGAACGCAAAATTGCTCCGGCACATTCTTGTAGTACGGAGCAGGGTTCCCACTGTGAATTGTCAGAAAGCTCATGATGCTCGCTAAATCCTGTTCAAGCATGGAACTCCTCCTTTTTGTGTGTTTCGTTCTGCCGAACAGCCTTCAAAATCAGTTGCTTACAAAATGAAATCAACTTTCTTGGTTTGAAAAGTTCAACTCATTCAAAATAGCTGTCCATCCAGTCCTGGAGCTTTGCATCCAGCAGATCAGGAAGCATCTTGTCCAGGATGCGCAATGCACTTTCCCAGTAGTGCTTGCCCTCTACCCAGTGCTGCTTCAAGACCATGCCGCCTTTCGCGGACGGGTCATAAACAAACCGCCCGTCCCCCTGCCAGTAGCCTGGGACAAAGCGGTATTTGACGCCTTTCGGGTTTGTCCAGTGGCCGTCATTGACGTATGACGCATATTCGACATTGGTGCCCACTTCCAATGTCAGATCGCCCTCGGTGAGCTCCCAGATGTTCCCTTGGGCGCCTTTCTCGAAGGACGCGAGCAGTTGGCGGGTGTCCATGACCTTCCGCCGGATGATCTCGTCCTGGAGGACTCTCAGGAACTCGTTACCAAGGCCCTCCAGAAAGAGCTCCATTTCGTGCCGAAAGTCGCCGGACGCGGCCTGTCCGATGCGGGAAAAGAACTCCCGAAATTCGGAGACGTCAACATCAACCGTCGCCATCAGAGATACCTCTGTGTGCCCTTCGCCACGACGTAGACGAAGAGGTGGTGGCCGTGGATGTCGTGTGGAATCTCCGCGATGTACTCACAGCCGTTCTTCCTGTCCACGATCTTGTCGTTGAGTCTCACGTCGGTGCCGGTGGGCAGGGCCAGCTTGATACGAGACTCTTTGATGTTGGCCGGGGCGGTCTGCGAAATGGATGTGCTCTCGCTCTTAACCGCGAAATGGCAGGCCACAGAGAGCACGTCCGGCTCCTTTGGATAGGAGAAGGAAGGCTGCTCGGTCAAGCCGTAGCCGGGGGATTCATCGCCTTTCTGTGCGTGGTAGATGTCGCACAGATCGTTCAGGTAGTCTTCAAACGCCATGCTTGGCCCTCCTCACAGTACACGCATACGCATGGTAACAGTTCCGTTTGCTGCCGTGACGACATAATCATCCAGCAGGGCGGCCAGATCGAGATCGGTAACTTCGATGTCGGAGTGATCTGCCGAGTAGCTGTAATCGTCGAATGTTTCGGATTTCAGCACCTTGGAGGAGGTCAGAGCGGCGTTGTGGGCATAGGCCTCGGCCATCAAGATGCAGGCCGTCCGCACGCCCTCCGGCAGCTCTGCCATTTCCTCCAGGCCCTTGTTATGGGTGTAGGTGATGATGTACTGCTCTGGAAATGTCCACGCTCAGCTTTGCATCGCTGCGTTTGAGCACTTCCGGGGTTTCGGAGTAATCACGCACCTGCTGCGGGGTTATCCAGGGGCGTTTCGGCATGGCTTAGTCCTCCCCGAAGTCGGGCTGCGCATCATCCGCCGCCGGGACGGTGACGGTTTCTGCGGTAATGGCGGCCACAAGGTCGTCCTTCTTCATGCCCTTGGTAACGGCCACTCCCAGATCACCGGCCAGCTTTTTCAGGTCGGTAATGGACAGGCTGTCCAGGTAGTCCTTGTCGAAGTGGGCCGGAATAGAGCCATCCTCCGCTTCTTCGCCTGCTGCGGTCAGCGGAACGGAATTGGCCTTGGCTTCGTCCTCCTCAACCTCGATCAGATCAAAATAACCGCTGCGCACAGCAGCGGTCGCAATGTCCTTATCGTGGGTGTAGACGTTCGGCTCTTCCCGGGTGGCATTGACGATGCCGGTATAGGACATCGCCTTTTTCAGCTTGATGTGATACAGCATACTTCTCTCTGCCTTTCTGCCTTACTTAATGCCCTTGATGATGGCCGCGGCGTCCATTTCCTCGATGATGGGGTCGAAGTCGAAGTGGATAACGTAGAAACGCTTATCCTTCATGATGGCTTCCTTGCCCTCGGTGGTCTTTCTGATCTTCATGCCGTAGGTGTTGACGACCACCAGATTCTTGGGGTCAGTCAGCAGAACGGAGTCGTCGCTGAGGGACGGGCACTCGACAACAGGAATCTTTGCGGGGCTGTTGTAGACAGACTCAGGCACCGCGCCGCCCTTCTCGATGATCTGGTTCAGCAGATGCAGCTCCCACTCCTGCGCACGGTGCGGGCTCATGAGCCAACGCAGCTTGCCGTTGTTGTACTTGTTCGGCATGGAGTGCAGCGTGTTGTAGAACATATCCAGGTTCATGCCGGTGTCGCTGGAAGCATCGACGACATGGGCGTTGTTCGTCAGCTGCTTAATCCAGCCGTCGTTCACCTTGAGGAAGTCTGCATCGCCGGTGGTGCAGAGAGCCTTCGCATCAGTGCCAGTCCACGCGCCTGCGCTGTGCTGTGCAGTGAACTCGTAGACCTTGCCGCCGGTGGATACCAGATCGCCCTTGTTGAAGGTGTCACTGGTGTTGAACGGCTTGACACCGGCAAACTTTTCGTCGCCGTTCAGGCACAGGTCGATGTGGTCGATGCCGAGCTGGGTGGTCATAAGGTTAGTGATGATGGCTTCGAGGTTCTGACCCTCGATGTTCTCACGCAGCGTTTCCTCGGTGATCTCCCAGGGCAGGCGGACGTCGGTGCAGCTGTACTTGATGGAGCTGGTGTTGACGCCTGCACGGTAGCCGTCGTCGTTGTCCTCGGTCTTCTCACGCAGGATACGGGAAGCGATGCCGATCTTGTCGATCTCGCCAGCCTTGGCGGTGCGCATTTCGTGGCGAACCAGGTTGCCCAGGGTAGTGGCCTCGAAGGTCTGCTGAATGAATTTGCGGGCCTGCTCGTTGCTCAGGATGCCCGCGCCAGCACTGGGCGTAAAGTCGCCGGTGCTGATGGCGTTGCGGATGATGTCCTCGATAGAACGTGCCATGTGGTTTTCCTCCTTCTGTTCTTACAGGATGCCGTGCAGATAGTGCTGATCGGCGGACTTCTGAACGATGCCGGATGCGTCGTTCAGGTTGGTGGGGTTGGCGCGGGAGCCGCGCACCTCAGCGACGGACTTCTTCACGATAGCCTCAATGAAGCCCTCCAGGTCGGCCTTGGTGAGCTGCTGCTCCTGCTTCTGTTCCTGCTCCTGCTGGCCCAGGGCCTTTTTGATGGCAGCATCGACGGCCTTCTGGACAAAATCAGGGGTGATCTCCTCGTCCTCTGCCTTGGTGACGGCGGCGTGGGTCTGCTCGGTCTGCTGGCCCAGGGCCTTTGCAATAGCGTCCTGCACCAGCTTCTCAGCTTCGCTCTTTGTCATGGTTTTACCCTCCTTAGTGGTCTTGGTTTTCTTGGTGGTTTCTGCGGAATTGTCGTCACCGGGCTTCTTGCCGGTGTCATCGGTGGTATCAGTCCCGGCGGCCTCGGAGTCGGTTTCGGGCTTCTCCGCGGGCTGCTTTTCAGTGCCCTTGTCGGCCTTCTTGCCTTTCTCCTCGCCGTCATGCTGCTTGTCCTCCTCGGTGCCGGTTTCGCCACCGGGTTTATCCTTCTCGGCGTCGGCGTCCGCAAGGAACGTGCCAAGGTCGTCGTAGAGGTTCTGCAAGGCGGCCCGGTTCTTTGCACTCAGGGTGCGCCCGGACTTCTCAATGCGGCCGGCCTCCGGGGTAGGCTTGCAGTCAAACAGCGACTTGGTGAGAGACTGCGAAGCATCGGTCAACAGCTCGGTGATGATCCCGTTGAAGTCCTCCAGGGCCTCTTTGATCTTGCTCTCGTCGGTCTGGTAGGTATAAACGCCCGTATAGCCGTTGTAGCTGTACAGGCCGTTCCGCAGGGCGTCGAAGGCGTTCCAAAAGCTGGAACTGATATTCGCCTGCTTGTAACTGTCCGCGACCGCGCCTTTGGTAACGCGGCCTTTGGACTTCTTCACGGATGCTTCGCTCAATTCTGTATCCTCCTTAGAAAAGACTCCGAGGCCGCCCATAGACAGCCCGGTGATCTCGCCCTTCTCGATGGACTGCCACAGATCGTCGTCTGTGATCTCGACGGTCATCAGCCATGTGCCCTCCTTGATGTCGGCACCGCCGATGTTGGAGTCAGATTTTGCAATCCAGCTCTCCACGACAGCGGTGCCATCAGCAGACACGAAATTGTGCTGGAGATCGACGCGGTTCCCGTTCTTCGCAAACCAGTACGCGGCCTTTGCGATCTCGTCCGCTGTCATGTAATTGCCGTGGGCGTCCTCGACCATAGGCTCGTACACAACGCCTGTGACAAAATGGGACTCCGAGTCCGTCTTGATGATCTTGCCGTAGGTGGTGAAGGCTGCTTTCCCTTCCTCGTCCTTGACGATCAGGAATTGCCGCTTGTTCGCCGCCTTGTCAACCAGGGACACAAAAGAGATTCTTGCATCAGTGATTTCCTTTGCCTTTTTTACTTTTCTCGTCATGTGTTCACCTCCTTTCAGGGTTTCAGGCAATATAAAAAGCAGCTTCGCCGCTGCTCTTTATCAAGTATTAGATTTTGCCGGGTCTTCGGTCGTTTCCTCCAGCACCGCCGGAACGGAAATGTTCACAAGCGGGTTGTCCAGAATGGCCTTGACCTCGGCCAGATCGGTGCCGGGTAAAAGCTCCAGCTCCAGAGCGGGAGCTTCATCGACACCGTGGTGCAGGGTGTAGGACTTGACCATACCGGCCAACTCCATGCCGTCCAGCTTGATGCTGGGGTGTCCTACGCGGGCTTCGTCAATGGTAACGATCATTTCTAATCTTCCTCGATTCCGGCTTTCGCCTTGTTCTGAGCGTCGAGCTCGGCCTCCCAGTCGTCGTCCATTTCGTCGATCGCCTGTTGCTGGAGCCTTTGACGTTCCTCCAGAGGCAGGCTCAGAATCGCCATGTCAACGACGGGCTGCTCGATACAATGGCAGTTGATGCTCTCGGCTGCGGGAAGGCTCGTGTCCCGCGGGTACATGGGGTAATAGATCATGCCGTCCGCGCTGACCAGCTCGAATGGCTGATCTTTGAGAACGACCTGACCGTCCATATCGACGTGGTTCTGTCGAGGCTCGTTTCGGTAGTTGCCGGTGTGCCTCCACGACTTGCTTTCCACCGCCGGGGACTGCATATAGGCTTCGTGCTGGGCTACGCTGTGGGCCCGCAGAACCTCCGTAACGGCCACCTTGCGGGCCCTGTAATGCGATGTCCAGTATTCGCCTTTACCTTCCTTTTCCATGCCGGAGTTTATGAGATCGACACAGAGCTGCGATATGTTGCCGCCGTTCTCGATCTCTTTTTTTAGCATAGCCTCCAGGTGCTCGGTGCTCGTGGTCTTCATGAGCTCGGCCAGGTCGTCGCTCCAGGTTTCAATCCAGGCGGTCGTCCTCTTTGATACACGGTCGAGCTTCAAGCCCTTGTCGGTCTTTTTGAGGTAATAGGCCGCATACTCAGGGAGGAATTTCGAGAGCCTCGCGGAAAATGCCTTGCTCAGCTTGCCGGTGGCAGGCGTCGCAGCAGCTATCTCTGGGAGTCGCTTCTGGAGATCATCGAGGTTATCAGACGCCTTAGCTTCTCGAACAAAGTAGTCCGTCTCCTCGGTGAGTATGTCGGCCACGTCGTCCTCGATACCTTTCGCGTACTGGAGCGTCTTCTTGGGTTTCGCATAGCCTTCCTTTCCCAGCAGATCAGACAGGTCGTTGTCCGCCTTCTGGATGTAGTTGTCGATCGCCTTCACCAGCCGATCGCAGTAGCACGGCTTCATGATGAAACGCGTTTTCACGGTTCGTCCTCCTCCTGCTGCGCTTTGAGATCGAGCAGCAGGCCGCGGACTTCCTTCATAACGGCCACGACCTGATCGTTGTCGCCCTGGCCCTCCGCCTTCTTGATCTGCCCTTCGAGGGCCATTGTCAGGCCGCCGAGGTCAAACCCGCCGCCGTTCTGGGACTGCGTGATGGCGAGCGGGACGTTGCCCCACTCTTCTTCGTAGTCGTCCGATGCTTCGCCCAGGTACTTGTACAGGATTTCCTTCGCCTTGTTGGGCGTCAGGCCACCCGCTGCGGTGGCCGCCGTCATGATCTTGCAGATGTCATCCGGGTTGGAAATGTTGGGCTCCTGGAAGAACGCCTCGACGTATTGGAAGGCATAGCCGTTCAGCAGGCGGTTGTTGATCGCCCATGCGAGGCTCCTGCGCTCAGGCTGAAAAACCTGTTTCTCGGTCACTTCCTGCGCCGTCTGAGCGGTCGCACGGTTGAAGTCCGTAGTGTAGCCAACATAGATGTCCGGGAGCAGGAAGGACGACTGCACCTTCTTTCGGTTGTTGTCCATATAGGTTTGGAACAGCTCGTCCTTCTGCAAGATGGAGGCCAGGTCTTTGACCTCGATCTTCGGTTTCTCGGTTTGATCGAAGTCGGTCTTGCCGTCGGAGGATTCCGTTTCCAGGACGATGAAGGCATGCTGTCCAGCCTCGCCCTTGATGTCGTCCATGTACTTTGTCAGCTTCTCGTAGCTGTCCTCTGTGAGCGTGCCGCCCTGAATCATAATCATCAAGGGTGTGTGTCTGCCGTTGATGAAATAATTGTTGTTCAGGCGTTCCGCTCTCTGGCTGCCGTCAACGCCGAGAATCTGGCCCGTCCAGCGCACCTCGCCGTAAGGCTGGATGCCGATTGGGAACTCCAGAATCTCGTTGGCCTCGTAATCGACGGGGAGCTCTTTTATGTCCTCCGGCGACTCAACATAGACACCGTTGCGTCTGTCCATCACGCGGGGATCTCCGAACTCCTTGAAATACACGGTCTTGCCGCCGAGCTGCTGCCGGTACTTGCGGAACTTCTTCTTGCGCTCGATTGGAACGCCGTGGTTGTAATAGGTCGTGTCGATGTAGGGCTCCAGCGGAACCGTCTTCCTGACAGACGGCGTGTCGTGCAGAAACTCGATCTGCTGCACCTCGCCGTCCAGGTTACGAATGACCTCCAGATACGCGATACCGTAGGTTTCGCGGGCCTCGATCAAGTCCTCGAAAACCTCTTTGGTGTCCTGATCGGTGTTCAGCAGCTCGATGATCTCGACCATGCGCTCGTACTCGGCTTCAGCCTCCGGGGTTTCCTCGATGTCCTCGATGTACTTCACCCCGATGCCGAAGCCTGCAATGTTGTCCTTGTAGGCTCGGATGCACTGAGGCAAGATCGTGGACTCGGCGGCCAGCTTATGCAGGCCTGCCAGCGGAGCAGGCGGCTCTATCCAGTCGCCTGCATTGTAGGCTTCCTGCTCTGATACCTGGGTAGGTCCCTCCGCCTTCTTGATGGGCTGGAGGGGCTGCGTCGGCTCGTGGGCCTTGATGATACGCGCCTGCATGGGGCGTGGTTTCTTGTTCGTTGCCAATGGGGTTTACTCCTTTCCTCCTGCCTTCTTAGGCGGCTTCGCCTTGGACGGCTTGACCGGCAGACAGAGTAAAAGCACACAGTCGCCTTCATCAGGGGAAGGCAGGCCGCGTGCTTTGACGTCCTTTTTGCTCTCAATGCGGAGCTTGCTCTGCTCAGATATTCCGTATTTACGGCCTGAGAGCTGAGCTGCTAGGTCTGCATCGTCCGGCAGAATGAGCTCGACGGGCTTCTCGTGCCCTTCGTCGTCGGTCGTCTGGAGCAGCTTCTTGACGATCGACATCATGTAGGTGGTCGTGTCGTAGTAGTAGCGGTGGCGGATGCGCTCGCCGAACTTCACGGGAATAACGGATAACCACCAGAAGCGATCAGGGTCGCCGCGCTTGATCTCGCGCAGGCGGTCGGTCACGCCGCCGCCAACGCCGCCGTCGTCGATCTTGACGGGTATCGCGGTTTCGAGGTGGTACTTGTCCACCAGGGAGCATCCCAGCAGAGCGATCTCGTGCGCTGTCCGCACGGTGTCCTGGCCTCTGATCTTTTGATGGAAGAAAACTTTCTCGTTGACCTTGTACCCAATGATCGTCTTGTCGTCGCCGAAGCGGGCCACGTCGCAGCCGATGTGTACCGTCGGCTGTTCCGTCGGTTCCTGCCAGTCGGTCGCCATGCTCTTTTCGATCATGCTCAGCGGGATGAAGACATCCTTCTCCTGCTTCGGAAAATCACCGGCAACGCGTACTCGGAACACATCGGAGTCCTCACCATACATGGTGCGGATGCGCTCGATGTACTCTTTCGACACACGGGGGCTATCCCGGTCGTCAACATGGATTGTGTGGTACTGGGTTCGGTTCTTGTGGTGGCTGTCATAGAAAAAGCCGGTCAGCTGCGTGGGGTTTCCGCACATCAGCAGCCGCGCTCCCTCGGTAGACAGAGCACCAAGAACGGGCTCGAAGACTTCATCATCGACACCGCTCGCCTCGTCGATGATGAACAGCATACTCTCAGAATGGAAGCCCTGCAAGGCGTCTGGGGTGTTCGCGGTACGGGCCACAGCAAACCATTCTTCCTTTGCTCCGTTCATGTAGACTCGCTCTTGCGTCCAGGTGATCTCCCGCTGCAAGGCGGGGTTGCTGCGGAGCCACTTCGATATTTCTGCCCAGAGGATGTCGTACAGCTGGTGCTGCGTGGGAGCAGTACATGGGATTTTGGGATATGGCCGCGTGCAGATGAACCAAATCACGGCCCACGCCTCCACCGCGCTCTTCCCGATACCATGCCCGGAACGAACGGAAGTCATGGGATATTTGGCGAGGCTGTTCAAGATCGCCTTCTGGTTGACATCAGGTTTTGCTCCGATGATGTCCTCCACGAAGTCCACCGGATTGTCGATGTAGTATAAGATTGCGTCACTCGTCAGGCCCTTCACCGTTACGCCTCCTCTCCCATGCCTCTGCAATGACATCCACCAGAGTGCTCTCTTTGTTCTCCGCCTCGATCTTGTGCTCAGTCTCTCTCACGATCTCGGCGCGGCTTTCGCGCTCCAGCTTCGTGGCCTCCCTGAGCATCGAAACAAGCACTTTGGTGTTGATGCTCTCGGCAGGCGTCTTGGCAAGGGCCTCCAGAGCCTTCTCCTGCATTTTTAGAGCTATCCCTATATGGCGGTCATTCATCTTTCGGGCCTTTTTGACGGCCTCTGCGTGGGCTTTCCGTTGAAGGTCGGCGTCGTACTCAGCAGCACGCGCTACCCAACCGTAGGTGCTGCTCCACCTATCCATCAGCGTTTTACTCTTGCCCAACTGCTGAGCAACGGCCCGGAGGCTGCGGTCTGCCCCCAATCCAGCGTAGATCGTGAACGCTTCAAATGCCTTTGCGCTCTCGCCTTCCTGACGCTCCCACGGCTTTACGTCGCTACGCTTCGGCATTTTTTCTCCCTCCTTTTGCGGGCGGGGCCGTTACTTAACGGCTATCCATCCGCAGAAGTTCAGGCAACGCCAAAACATATCCACCTTATCGAAGCCAGCAGTCCGCAGCATATCGACGTTCCACTCAGGTTTCAGCGGCGACAGCACATTCTCCAGGCTACGCCGCTTGTCCATGATCTGCTCTTCCGAGTAGCCGTTCCTGCGCTTCATGTCGTAGTACAGCTCGACCATGAGATCGTCCATGTTTTCGCTCACGATCTTTTCCACAAAAATGAAGGCCCCGCCGGGAGCAAGGCTTTCGTAGATGGCCGAGATCATGCTCTGCCGGTATGCCGTCGGCATAAACTGGAGGGACAGCACAGAGAGTACCAGGCTCGCCGTGTCTCTCAATGGTAAATTTTCCCAGAGATTTCCTGCCCGGACTTCGACGCCAGGGTACTCGCTGAACCGATCTTTGCTCGCCGCGGCCATCGCCGGGGAGTTGTCGATCAGTAGGAAGTCGTTGGCGTCCTTGAACCTCTCCACGAACGGTTCAACGGCCATGCCGGTGCTGCATCCTGCATCCACGATCAGGGTGTCCGGCTTCACGAAGCGCGTACCCAGCTCATAGGAGAGGGCCCGCATGGACTGGTAGTCCGGGATGCTGCGCTCCAGCATATTTTTGAAGCAGCGGGCCACTTCGTCGTTGAACTCCCACTTTTCGCCGGGTTTCACATTATCTTTCACGGTGCTGCCTCCTTATTCTCCGCGGGCGGCGGGAGCTTGATTCCTAGGCGGTGCTCGAACGCTTCACGCGCTCTTGCGGACAGGCCCATCTTGGTGCCATCCGGGTACGGCAGCTCGAACTCGAAGTCAAGCGCAGCAGCCAGAGCCGCCGGGTCAACCTTCGGGTTCTCCGCCTCCAGATACCAGAATTTGCTTATGAGCTCCAGGCGGGTGATCTTTCCAAAGCAGGGGGTGAAGATTTCCCGCATTTCCGCTTCGGTGTGGCCCTTCTGCACCTTCGGATGTTCGCCCAGGTCGCCCAGAATGGTGTTGGGCTCATAGTCCAGGTCAAATGTCAGGGTCTTCTCAGCCGTGAGGAACTTCTTCTTTGTGTTCACGAACTGCGGGGCCTTATCGCTCTGGCACCAGCAGACCACCATACCGTCCCGGTAGCACAGGGCCGCCGCGATCACCGCGATCTGCTTCCGATCGGTCATGAAGGGCACGCTGTTGAACACGCTGGAGATAAACACGCTGCTGTACGGCGTGCCTGCCTCCACTTCATCCAGGAACCGGCTTGCGATCTCCAGGCTCTTTTCCTTATGGATTTTGTCGCCCATCGTCACGAAGTACGGCTCGAAGGCGGACACATTGATGCCGGCCTTTCTGAGCGTCCGGGTGTTGCTGAGCTTTCCCGCGCCGAAGTCAACGACGCTGGAGCCATAATGCCGCTTCCAGGTTTCCAGGGCCGCGCCGTCCAGGATGCAGAAGTCCCGCCCGTTGTTCTTCGGAAAAACGCCCTTGAAAAATCCATCGCCCAGGGCTGCATTGCCCGCGGCGTCGGTTTCTCTTGTGTTCCGCTCCCGCATAAAGCTGTTGAAGCGGAGATCATCTGCATAGTTGGACTCCATGTCAAAATCCATAGACAGCAGATTCAGCATTGCCGACGCGAAGGCTTCCTGTTCCTTCTTGATCTGGACGCACGGAACGACCTTCCGGCTTGCCTCTGCTGCTGTCTGGAGGCGACCGATGCCGTTTATGACGTTGCCCTCCTCACCGATCACGATCGGCATGAAGGCTCTGATCTTCCGCTCCAGGGATTTTGCGAGCTGCTTTGTGTGGGCGTCGAAATTGCGGTGGTTCGCCTTTGCGAGCTTCACGGTGTCCATCCGGCGCAGCGCATAAACGCAAGGGTAGGATTCCGGGCTGCCCGGTTCGATGTCAGGCAGGGCCTCCGTCATGGCCTGGATGTCCATTTCGTACAGACGCTTCTTGACGATCGCGCAGGTGTCCTGCTTCTGGAGGTCGTTCGTGGCCCGGTTGAACAGGACGTTGACTGCCTTCCGCTCGCCGAGCTCTTTTTCGCTGACGTACTCCACAGGGATTTCAGGGAAGCCCATGCGACGGGCGACGAGCTGCCGCTGGTGTCCGCTCAGAATTTCGCCGTGCTCGTCCGCGTAGATGGGCAGCAGGAAGCCGAGCTTGCGCAGGGACAGCTCTGCCAGGGCCAGACGCTTTTCGTCATTCCGGCGGGGGTTATACTCTGACGCCTTCACAGCGTCGATAGGAACCAGCTTAATCATTGTGCAGCAGCCTCCGTTTCAGCTCCTCCGCGATCTCTGCGCGGTCGAAAATGCCTTTGTCCCGGATGCCGTCCAGGGTGCGGTTATAGCGGACGACCTCGACCTTGAAATGGAGGTGGCCGACTCTCACCAGGGTGGAGCCCAGGGCTGGCACGTCGTCCGCGTCCGCATCCGGCTCCTCGTCCGGCTCTTCTTCGGTGTCTTCTTCCTCCAGGTCTTCCAGGTCGTCGGGTTCTTCCTGTTCTCCGACGTCCGGCTCCTGAACATCTTCAAGCTGCCGGTACAGGCGTACCTCGTCAGCATCAAAGCCGGTTTCGTAGTCCAGCACATCGTCGTCCCGCAGCAGATCACCCAGGGCGTCATTATCCCAGCGGCCCTCGATGCGGTTCAGGGACAGGCACAGCTTCTTTTCCTTCTCCTCGTCGGGCTGGTCGATGATGGAGCAGAGCACTTCTTCCACGCCCATGTCCCGCAGCACGGTGATTCTCTGGTTGCCGCCGATGCAGCGCATATTGTGGATGTTCACCACAGGCGGCTCAACCATGCCGTGCTGCTCCAGGCTCCGGCGCAGGGCTTCGTACTCGTCGCTGCCCTTCACGATGTCCTCGCGGGGGTTGTACGGGGGAGGCACAATGTCCTTCAGCTTCAAAACCCGGAACTCGGTCTTAAATTTCATCGAACATCCTCCTTCTCAGCTCCTCGCACACAAGCTCCTGCGTAAAGCCGACCTTCTCGCGGATGTCCGCCATCAGGTCTTCAAACTCCACCTCGGTGAGCTTGAAGGAAAATTCACCGACCAGGCACTTGATGCCGTCTGTGGCGTCCTTCTTCTTGTCCTTCAGCTCCGGCTCGTCACCGTCCAGCTCGTCGCCAATCTCACCCAGGAGCTCGTCGATGTCCTTCTGCGTAAAGCCGGTAGATGCAAGGTTCTCCTGCTCCTCGATCAAGTCCTGGAGGAGTTCTGCCAGCTTGCCGTAGTCCCAATCGCCGTCCAGCTTGTTCAGGGCGATGCACAGGGCCTTCGCCTGGGCCTCGTCCATGTCCACGACCACCGCATTGGTTTCGGTTTCGCCTTCCGCCAGCAGGACGCTGAGTCGCTGGTGTCCACCGATCAGGCAGTTGTCCCGGAGGTTCACGATCAGAGGCAGAACCAGGCCGTGCTCTTCGATGCTCGCGTCCAGGGCCTTGTACTCCTGATCTTTCGCCGTCAGCTCGACCCTGGGATTGTACGGGGCCGGTTTGATCTCCGACAGCTTAACAATTTTCGTTTCCACGCCTTTACTCCTTTTCTGTAAATTTTGCATGAAAAAAGCGGGGTGCTTTCGCACTCCGCTTTTCGTTGCCTATTCAGAACATTTTCAGTTGGAAGCATTCGGGCTCCTGAGCCATCACCGGCTGCGGGGTCAGACGCTTCTTCATGAACATATCGTAGGGAGCAGCCTCGATGCCGTAGCGTTTGTACATCGTCCGCGTCTTGGGGTTGCTCTCGACGGCGTAGTAGTGGGCTCCCTTCGGGCCGTCCTGCTCACCATGCTTGGGGAAAATCCAGTTTTTGAGGGCACGTTCCTTGAACACCGGCGGCTCACCGTTGATGTCATTGAAGTACCATTCATCCGGCTGCCAGCCGGTCTTCTTCTTGATGTTCTCCATCGTCTGCCGCATCTGGTAGTCCGGGCGGGCCGTCACGATGATAACGTAATCATCGCGGATAGCCTCGATCAGATCAGTGCGGTACTCCTCCGCGGCCATACGGCGGGCGAAGGGGCGAAGCAGCCGGGTGTCTGCCTGGTTGCCAACGAGGGTGTAGTTCAGGTCGAGTAAGCAAATATTTTTCATGGTTAGTTATCTCCTTTACATTGCTTCTGTAATAATTATACCACTTTTTGCACGTTCTGTCATAGGTTTTTGAAAAGATGGTGCATATTTTTTCAGCAATGAAGGGAGCCAACCGCCTGTCTACACTCTTTCATTGTGGAAGAGTATACCACAGATAAATTGCACCTGTCCATTGCACAATTTTTGCACCGGCAAATTGCACGCCCTTATCTGAGGGCGTCCGCGCCGTAGAGCCACACCGCAAGCCGCTGCACAAGCCGTTTTCGGTTCCTCCAGACGGTCGAGGTGTCACACGGAATGAGCTTTGCAACGTCCTCGTCTGGAAGGTTGTCGATGTACCGCCCAACGACGGTCTGATAATAGGCGTCGTCCTGAATGACCTCCAGGGCCCGCTCCATCGTATTGATCTCGTGCTCGTCCGCGGCGATCGTAGCCTGCATATCAGTCAGCACCGCTTCCCAGATTTCCTCTGGGGTCAGCCGCACGCCGGTCTTGATAAAACGGGTAATGCTCTTGCTGCGCTCCTTCGGCCCATACTTCAAGAACTCCTCCAGCTTGTCCTTGTCCTCGGCCTGTTTCTGGAGTAGGGTCGGTAGGGCGTAAAGACGGCGTTCGGTCGCCTTGAACGCATCCTTCGCGGTGTGCCCTGCTGATACGCGACCGGCCTGCACAGCCTCTACGATGATCGCCCGAATATCCTCTGCTTTGTTCATTGGCTTCCGCCTCCTGATTTCTTCCGCCCCACCGGGGCTTTTACTTTTTGCCGGTCAAGATGCCCGCGATCTTCTCGCGGATGGTCTTCGGCTTCGCCTGCACCTTCGGCTCTACGGTGACTTCCTGCTTGCTGCGGCAGGCACAGCCGGTCGTCTGCTGCTTCTCCAGCACAGCAAGGCGGCGTTCCAACTGCCGGATGCGTTTATTCTCCCTCTTGCTCATTGCGTACCTCCTCCAGCTCTCTCACATAGCACCAACTCTGGGGCGGTCGCTGCGCTTCCACAGGCCGCACACCAAACCGCGTGTTTAGCAAGCCCGTGAACGGCCGCAGCTCGCGCGGCTTGTCATAAATCTTCAGTTCGGAGATATGCCAGCCATACAAGTCTTTCAAATCCGCATAACTCATCCCGGACTTCCATCCGGCATAGTCTTTGACTTGCGGTACTGTGAGCAAGCTTCCAGAAATTGCAGACTCGATATCTTCTTTGACGGCACAGTATTCAGGGCCAATGCGTCGGATGTCATCGCAGATAAATTCGCCAACAACCATTCCGTCAGCCCTGCGGTCGAATAGATTATGAGACCTATCGTCGAAATATAAATGGTCAACTGCTTTCCAGCAGAAAAATTTCGTTCCTTTCGTGCAATATATGTAGCACTTAAAAGGTTCTTTCAACGAGGCCGGTCTTGTCTTACGGATTTCCACCGTTTTCCAGCCTGAAAAGATACGGCTGCACCATTCAGGCCGGATGCTCAGTAAAACGGCTTTACTCACTTTGCACCTCCCCGCCGTCCAGTGCGCCTTTGAGCTGTTCGAGCTTTTCGAGCACGATCTGCTGTACCTCTTCCGGCTTGCCGACGATCTCAACGAGCTGCGCCAGCATGATGTAAACGTCCGCGATTTCTTCCCTGACGCTCTCGTGGGCGGCCTTGATCTTCGCACCGTTGCGGTAGTTGAAGGTTACGGCCCGCTGGAGATTGCAGATCGCCTTCGTGAGCTCTGACATTTCCTTGATCGCCATCTGGAGCTGAGGGGCGGTGCCGTACCGATTGATCGCCCGCCGGATGGTATTCAGGCCATAATCAGGAATGGCCGGGATGCCTGCATCCTCGTACCATTTGAGTTTTTCCCGAAGGGTCGCATAGGCCCACAAGATCGTGTAGTGCTCCGCGATCAGGCCGTCGATGCTCTGCTTCGGGTCGTCGAAGAGGTGCTCGGTCAGGGTTTCGGAGAGCTCCATATCGTTGCAGTCCAGGTCGATGCTGCTGCCGTGACCCTTGACGAGCTTCCGCATATACTCGGTCAGTGCCATTTCAGGCTGCCGCAGCCACACCCAGCCGTCCTCGCTGACGTCGGTGAAGTTGAGGGCCGTCTGAAAATTGTCCACCGGGTTGTCGGTCGTCAGCCTCGGAACGCTCTTGATCTTCTGTTTATCCATCCTGCTCCTCCTTCTTTTCGAGCCGCAGGCAGCGGCCATCACGATACGCCATGCACCGCTCACCGCAGCAGCCGCCAAATCGATCTTTGAAGTTTTCCTCTGTGCGGTTTTCCGTGATGCGGGTACGCTGCCTTGTCAGAACCCGCCGGAACGGGCAAAATCTGGTTTCTTTGCTCATGAGTGTTCCTCTCTTTCTGTGCTCTGGGCCTCCAAGCCCTCCAAAAACAACGGCACGCCTGGAGCACCGATCTTCACCCGGTATTGCTCCACATCGGCCGGCATAACGTACTTCCTGCCGAAATTGCCCTTCATATCCCGCCATACCACCCAGGGAATGCGGTAAAAGGCGACGCTCCCGAACGAGCACAGGACGAAGGCCACGCCTCCATACTGCTGCGCACGCTCCAGGCGTTCGGCCTGATCTTTCGTCACGCGATCCTGCATCATCTTCCCGGAGTCCGTGTACTTTGCCTCGAAGTTCACGGCCCTGCCGCCCCACAGGAAGCCCTTGTAGTCGGCCTGTCCCTTGCCGGTATAGTGGGCAATGAACTTCCCGCCGCCCAGGTCTTTGGTGGGCTGCATCGGCTCAGGCGTCTTCTCGATGTCTGCAATCTGCCGCTCGCGGTAGAGATTGCAGGCCGCGCTTATCATCTGTTCAAAAAAGGCCCCCTGGCACCGGCTCACCTTGCCGCGGTAGCTCCGGCGCAGGGCCTCTTGTTCACGATTCGTCATTCAGGTGTGATCTCCCTTCCTCTTCGGCGGCAAACACGCTCTTGCCCCATTCATCCAGCAGGCGCAGGGTGAACGGCGTTTTCTCAACGATGCGGCGCGGCGTGACGACCTCTCCGAACAGAAAAATCTCTGCCTGCCGGACTCCGTAATGGCACGCGGGGTTCTCGCGGACTCTCCAGACCGCGGCTCCCAGCGGCACAGGAAGGTGGAGCAGCAGTCCGTGCTCCTCCTCTTCCCTGTACCGCCTCAGCTCTTCCCGATCTGCATCAACCATCCGACACCTCCGCGCTCTTGATGAACCCGCGATCGACCGCGATGCTGCGAATCTTGCGGATGGTGGCGTCACTGACGCGCAGGCCGCTCGTGGTGCGGATGCTCAGGGTGTCCAGGAACTCGTTCACGATCTCCTCTTTGGACGGCGCAGGGGCCGTGCTGCGGGCCTCCCGCTCCCTTTCGAGCAGGCCGTCCAGATACTCACAGATCTGGGCGTCGGTCATTTTGCGGAACTGTACGGCGCGGGCGTGCTGGGCACGCTCCAGGTCGGTCATTCGGCAGTTTTTCTTTTTCATTCTGGTTGTCCCTCCTGTTTGGTGGGGAGCTTCCAGGGCTCGATCATGGCCTATGGCCTCTCCCCATCCATCTTTCTTGTTCAAAAGCGTTCTTGCCAACATAGCAAGAGGCATTTTGTTCTTTCTCGCGGGCCTTCTCAGCGAGGTAGAATTTTCTCCACGCTGCATACTTCTCGCAAGAATCGTGACAGATCGGGTGCCGGTCGGCACAGTCTTTGCACGGGTTAGTCATTGTTCAGCATGACCTCCAAGAAAAATTTCAAGTTTTCGTAGTTGTCGCTGAGCACCTTCTCGATCAGGCCAGAATCGCAGCAGGCGACGATGAACGTGTCCGAAAACGTCGTCTGCACACGGAACGGATTGCGCGACAGCTCCAGGGTACAGATTTTTTTGCCGCTGCTGACGGTGTAGGTCAGCCCGTACCCATCTGCATTTGCCCTGGCCGCCAGCTTCGCTACGGCTTCTTTGATGCTCATTCGTCCGCCTCCTTGAACGTGAACCAGCTCCAGTCGATGATCTTCCCACAGATCGGGCAGACCTCCGGCATATCGCCGGTTTCGTGATCGCACTCCAGCTCCGCGCCGCAGCTGCACAGCACGCGCCCGTCGCCGGTCATAGTGGCCCGCGCCCTGTCCGAGCCCGCGATCTTCACCGTGACGCCGAGCTCGGCTTCCAGCTCCTCGTAGAGCTTCACCAGATGCGAGCCGTCCCCGCCGGGGATAGCCCTGCCGTGTTCGTCCAGGAAGATTTTGTCCGATGAAACAGAGCGGCTCGCGTGCCTCTTGCCCACCGTCAGGCTCAGGGTTATAGTCCCATGCTCGACGTCGTAATTCCACGTCCAGCCAGCAACGCCGGTGGCGCAGGCCCGCCTCCTGAGCTCGTTTACAGCCTCATTCGCCGTCATTCTCGGTCGCCTCCTTTATCACCCATACTTTGTGTTTGCCGTAGCCAGACCAGGCCAGCGCGTCCTCATGCGTGCCGGACACGGCCACATCCAGGTGCTTACCCTGGATGCTAGAGCCCTTATCCTGCACCACGCGGACTCCGACGCCCTCGATGTAGAGCACCGTCCCGAACGGGAAGATCGACTGATCGGCGGCGACGGTCTGATCTGGAATAAAGGGAGCACCACTCGCCGTGATGCCTTTCCCCTCCCCGCAGATGTGCGGGTACTTCTCGCCGCAATACGCGGTACACTCGAACTCTCCAGCGTCTACGAGCTCCAGGCCATCCGGCAGCGCGATCTCTGCTTCATCGGCGGCTTTCTGCAAGTCCTCGATCGTCTGTTCGTCCTGCATGGCCCGCGTCTGCCAGTTCTCCAGGCGGCACCTGTTGATGATCTGCTGGCCTTCCAGGTCGTCAATGCGGGCATCCTTCAAGCTGAGCTGTGCGCAGTTGACGGCCTCCAGGACGATCAGCAGGCCCAGGATAGCCTTCATTCTCCATCCCATTCAGCCACCGCCTTTTTGTCTGCCAGGTCGATACCATCCGGGCACTCCCTGAGCAACTGATCTCCCCAAACGCCTTTGAGGTTGTCCTTCATGAACACCGGCACGCCCGCGGTCTTCGCATCGGTCACGATCGACTCTACCCACTCCCGCTTCGGCTGGTGAGCCTTGCTGCCGGGGCCCGTCATGGCACCGATGATGCACCAGCCCACCTTCTTGACGGCTTGAGCACCGACGCCCTCGAAGGGCTGGAGCAGCGGCTCCATGCTGACGAAGGTGTTGTGGTAGTCGCTCCACCAGAAGGAATCCTCCGGGCCGGTGATCGTCGAGCCATACCAGAAGTTCGGCTCCTCCGGCAAAATGCCATTCCGGGCCAGCTCCATATACCGGCTCGGATTCTTCGTCAGGAACAGGTAGGCGTGCTGCGGGGCCTCTTTGCAAGCCTCCAGCACTTCGGCGATCCACTCGTCCGGCACCCAGTCACCGAACAGGTCGGCCATGCTGCACACGAACACCACGGACGGAATCAGCCGCTTCCGCGGGTAGTCCATCATGTAGCGGTGGAACGTAGGCAGGAAGCCCATCGGGTAGGGCGTGCTCCGAATGTACTTGCCTGACTCGTCCAGCAGCTTCACCGGCTTCTCGGATACGAAACATCCTGCTGCGCCCTCCGCCTCGCTCAACTGCTCGTCGGGCCACTCGCACGGGTGCGGTGCAAAGCGGTCGATGAACCGGCGGGCATAACAATAGCTGCATCCGTTCCGGCAGCCCGTCACCGGGTTCCAGGTGTGAGTGCACCACTCGATCTTACTCTTGTGCAGATTCATGGTTAGTTTCCTTTCCTGCCGCTTCCGCGCTGTCTTCCGAGTCCCGGAAGATGTCAGCCGCGGGCTGAACGGCAAACTTCTCTTTTGCGGTGGTCTTGGCGGCTTCTGCCTCGGCTGCCATGTCGAAGAGGCTGTACTGCTTCTCCATGAACTGCCGGTATTCCTCTTCCTCCCGCATCTTCTTCAAGCAGCAGGGCCCGTACCCATCCCGCAAGCCCTGTTCGCTTGTCAGGATGCCGCCGCACCTCTTGCAGCGGCGGGCTGGTACATTGAAAATGACGCCATCGCTCATTTCTTTTCCTCCGTGCCCTCCAGATCAGGGGCCTTACATAACCCGCATTTGGCAGGGTCGTTCTTGCAACTGTTGTAGCAGCCCCGCCGACGAAACCCGCAGTCGGAACAGCAGACGCTCTTCCGACGCCGATCGCAGTAAAAGATCGTGCAGACGCGGGGCTTATTCTCACTCGGCATTTGGGCCTCCGTTCTCCGGCACGGTCTTCCTCAGCGTGAGTGTGACCTCGCTGCCGTCGCCAGTCACCCACTTGTACTCCATGCTGTCCACACCGTCAGTTTCCCGGATTGCCAGGAAATAGTCGCGGACAGCCTCGACCGCCTCAGTTGTAACGCGATCTCTGTCTTTCCATTCGCCCTTGCTGTTGGTGATGCCGGCATAAATACCGCCAATCCCAGCACTCACATGAAACCCAGGCATTTTGACGTCCTCCTCCGCCCAGCTCGACGCCTCCAGGCAGTCGATCACAAACCAAACCAGCAAACCGCAGATCACAGCAGCGGCCACCGGCACAACGATTTTGAAAAAGATGAACTCGATCATGCTCCTGCCTCCTCGTACTCGCCGGAGAGAACCAGGGCCATAGCCTCGCAGATGATCGTCACCTTGACGCGCTCCAGATTGTCCCAGGACAGGTCTTTCGGCTTGTCCTTCCGCTGTCCCGCGGTCTTCTGCGTCATCATCTTGCGGAGCTCCATGCAGGCTTCCTTCAATGCCGGATAGTCGGCCTTGAGCCCGCCCATCTGCATGAAGGCCCACATGGTGTCCAGCATGTCGTTTTCCCAGTGACTAGGTTTTACCATTGCTCCCAGCCTCCTGCTTCTTGTCGTACTCCCGGAGAACTTCGAGATCGTAGCCGCTCGCCACGAACCTCAGGCAGAGGTCGTGCTGGATGCCGTTGCCCAGGTAGGTGTAGATCAGCTCCATGTCGTCCCGCGTGAACTTCGTGTCCAACAGCTTGTTGATGCCGTCCAGGTGTTCATCCTGGAGCTTGCGAGAGCACCCCTTGAACGCGTTCCGGGAGCAGTCCTCCAGGACGGCCGCCTTGAAGTCCCGCTCGTCGCGTACCTGATTCAGCATAATGTACATGTTGGCCTTCGGGATCAGAATGAGTTCGTTGTACATATTGACGAATGCTGCCGGGAAAGCTTCCCGGATTTTCCGGGCCCAGGGAGCGGCGAGCGCGTCGAACCTGTCGTCCGGCACATCCTCCTTGACCTCCGAACTGCCGATCGTCGGGGCCTGCAAGACCATTGCCATGATCTTGGAAACGATGATACCGGGCGGCTGTTTGAGCATCGAGCTCACCTCGGCCGCAATTTGCTCGTAGAGGGCCACAGCGTCGATTGCTCTTGCCTTAGCCATCTTTCTTGTCCTCCTTGACCTCGATCGTCTTTGCCAAGGGTCGCGCCAGCAGACGGTTCCTCCAGCGGTCGAGCTTTTCGCCCGCAATGTCCGCGATCTCGTCTGATACCTCTTCGCAGAGGTTCCGCGAGTCGTTGTCTTCAAACTCGCAGCCAAACAGAACACTTGCGCTGAGCATGACATCCGCCAGCTCCTCGATCAACTTATGAAATGCGTCCTCCTCGGACACCGGCGTCGGGTTCTCCCCGCTGCCTGCCCGCCGGAGTTTGAGCGCGGCCTGCACCGCCTCGGAACATTCCTCTGCGAGCTGAGCCAGCAGCTCCTCCCGCGACAGGGATAAATACACGATCACTTTATCCATTCTGTACCTCCTCAGAAGTCCCAGTCTCCCGGGACACCCAGACGACACTCACCGTCTCCGTTATCACTGGTTGGCTTATCAAAAGGACATCCAGGGCAACCGTTCCCGGTCGCCAAACGGCAACGGCAAAGCCCCATCAAATAACGGGCCATTTCCTCTGGGCCCATTACCTCTCCTGCGCTGGCGATGGCCTTGCACAGCATCGCCAGCGTTTCGTCTTGCTCCTGTTTGGACTCGCAATGGATGGTGATGTCGTAGGTGTTGTCGTAGACAGCCCACTTGCCATCTGACTGGCAGAACAGCACAAGCTCTTTACTCATTCGTCGCGTCCTCCATGATGAACCCGCATACGGGGCAGTAGTTCCATACCCACTTGTCGAAGTCGCTCTCAGGAATCATGCCACCGCAGTTGCTACACCGAATGGCAGGCTCCTCGTGGCTGTCGTCCGGCCCGTCCACAATGATAAAGGCCAGGTTCTCCGGCTTTTCCCACTTCGCGTGCCCGCGCAGGCTTTCGGGGTCAATGGTGGGTGCATCCTGAATCATCTGCGCAATAGCGTCGGCCATTCCGCTGTGCCTTCCGAGTGCGCTCCCATTCGTCAGCCCCATGCGGGACACGTCCTCGTACAGTGCGTTTGCGTCGATCGGTCGCTTATCCGTCATAGAGCACATCCTCCATCCTGAATCCACACATCGGGCAAAACGGCGTTTTGAGGCCGCACGGGTTTGCCTCGCCACATTCCGGGTTCGCACAGCGCGTTGCAGGCACAGACCACGAGCCGCTTTCCCCGGCACAGACCTCATAGGAGCCGGGAATTTCCTCCCAGTGTGCCACAGGCCGCAGCGTTTTCGGGTCGATGGTGGGCAGATTGCCCAGATCGGACAGCTCGTCGCTGATGCTCTCGCAATACAGGATGTCCGCAGTCTTCCCCTTGGCCTCTTCTTCGGCCAGGTCTTTTTTCAGATCGGCCTCCAGCTCGCCGACGTCGGCCAGCCGGATTATTTTATTTTCCTCAGCCATCTTCATCCACCTTTCTGCTCCCAATAAAGTCCGAAACGCCATAGCTACCATCTGCGCAGCAGTGCATTTCATACATGGTGAGCGTGTCGTTCTCTTTCCACATCGGAGACATCCCACTTGCTCGCAAAACCTCATTCAGCGTGGATTGCTCCGCGACCTTTTCACTGACCGTGCCGTAGTTGACGAAGACCTGCCCGCACAGACGGCACTTGTAAAGCATCTGGTAGGATTTAGCCATCCTTTTCGCCTCCGATCATCTCTGCACCTCCGTTCTCACGGGCTCGAACTCGTCGAACTCTGGGTAATGCCTGGACGCCCGCTGGACGGCCAGATGTCCTGCCTCTTCCTTGCTGGGAGCCTCGATGCCGCTCCAGCAATGGATGTCGGTGCCGCCTTCGTTCCTGCACTCGACAATCACTCTGTACTTAGGCATGGCCTCGCCTCCTCTCTTCAAAATGCGCCTGCATCAGCTCGGAGGCCCGCGCCGGGTCTTCCAGTACGCTGTCTCGGCAGGCCCTCGCGGTCGCCCGCAATGCGAAGAGCTTGCAGTCAGTGGAGCATCCGGGTACACCGTGCGTCATTTTGTCGCAGAGTGCCCGCCGCTGCACTAGCAGCTCAGTGAGCTTATTGTTATGCTTTTTCATGATCTCCGCCCCAATGTCCATTCTTGCGATCTTCTCGCCGGTATTCGCTCTCTTCGATCTCGTTCAGGGTCTTGTACCCGTTGCGGCTCCAGACCTGGTAAATGCCGTTGACATAGCCCCAGTTGAGCTTGCCTTGCTCGCGGGCTATGTCGAAGGCATGAGCCAAAATCTGCTTTTTCTCCTGTGGGAAGCTCATAGTCCAGCTGCCATCCTCGTTCCTTTCCTGCTCTCGTATACGGTGGAACACTTGGCGTTCGTCGTTCTGGTTCGGCTGCTGCCGCGGGAAGAACTCTTCCCAGAGCGTGAGCGTGATCTGCTGGAGCTCTTGTCCTAGGGCCTCGGTATAGCCGAAGTAGGTCGTGATGTCGTCCTTGACATTCCAGAGGAACGAGTCGGGGGCCTCCTGGCTCTCTTCCTCCGGCTGCTCGGCGGGCCCCTCCAGGACCGCAACCGACAACATTTTGTAGACGCTTGGCTTTCCTTTGGCTCCGGCGATGAACTCCAGCAGTCCGTCGTCCACAAGCTCTTGACGGGCAGACAGCACCGTATGAGTTGAACCGACGTTCAGCAAACTTTTCAATCTGCCGTTGTCCAGTTGGAATGTTTCAGGCCAGTGCAGGCGGTTTGCCGTGTCCATGAGCTTGTACCATAGGAGCTGCGCATTGTTGGAGAGCGGGTTCCGGCGCATTCGTTCTGCGAACGCGTTCAATTCCGGCATATAATTCACGGCGAGCCCGCCCTCCTTTCGTCAAGCGCGTTTCTGCCGTTCATTCCATCGTAACCGTACTTCCGTTTTCTCCGCCAGTGACGATGATGTTCTGCGAGAACCGCGCCTTCATGGTCGGGTCGTGCGAGATCGCCAAAATGCGCATACCGGGGTTTCGGGCCGCCATGTTGGACAGGGCGTCCGCGTAGGCGTCCGTGCCGTCTGCATCCAGGAACGGCGGCTCGTCGATGAACAGCATACCGAGCTGAACGCCGGCGCGGCGGGCCTTCACATCCGCAAGGCCCAGGGTGACAGCCAGCGCGATCTTGACCTTCTCGCCTCCGCTGTGGCTCTGGTACGGGCGGGTGCCGCCGGTGATCGTGTTAATCCAGACCTCAAGGCTGTTCACGATCTGCTTCGTGGACTTCTGCTCGCGCTCGGTACGGAAGTCCACCGCCATCCTGCCGCCGGTCATGGATGCAAGGATGTCGTTACTCTGCCGCATGATCTCCGGCACGACGCCGCGAATAATCATGTATTGGATGCCGTCGATGCCGAACGCCTGAACCAGCGTGGTGTAGTCGTTCAGCTTCTCCGCGATCTCGGTCAGCTCAGAACGAAGCTGGGCGATCTGCTCGGTCGCCTCGTCGATCATCTGGAGCTTTGCCTTGATCTCGCCGCGGCGGAGGATGCAGCACGACACAATGTCGTTTGCGGGTGCAAGCCTCCTCTGGATGCTCTGCCATGCGTCGTAGGGCACGGGCTTGATGCGCTCCCGGATGGAATACGCCTCCAGGCGGGCCGCTGCGCCCTGGCTGTTCAGTTCCTCGATCTCACGGTCGAGCCGGTCGATCTGAGGCTTCAGGGCCTCCATTTTGGCCGCTGCTGCTTCGCAAGCTGCCAGCCGGTCTGCCATCCGCTCGTTGTCCTCGATCTGCTTCTGTGCCGCGTTGTACTGCTCGACCACATCCCGCATGGACTTTATCTGGCCGTTGAGCTCGGCTGCTTTCTGGAGCGCAGCGGCCTCCCGATCGGTGGCCGCCTGGATGTCGGCCTCGACCTTCTGGAGCGATGCTTCCGCAGCCGCAAGCCGCGGAGCAAGATCGGCGAGGAGCCGCAGCGTTTCTTCTTCTGCGGCCAGGTGCAGCAGCTCGGTTGCTGGGTCGCCCAGGGCCTCGTCCGCTGTCTTGGCGTCGTTGTACGCTTTCAGCAGCTTCTCATACTGGGCCTTGCGGTCTGCCTTGGTCTGCGCCAACTCCTGCTCCAGAGCGGGAATAGACCGCTTCGCGTTGGTGGCGGAGATCAAGAACTTACACGTTGCAGTGTCCGGGTTCGGGCAGCCGCTCCCCTCCAGGCGGGCAGCCTCTTTGCGCAGGGCTTCCAGGTTGCTTTCCATGCCGCGGATAGCCACCCGGCTTTCCGCCAGGTGCGCGTCAACCGCAGCCTTCGCATCGCGGGCGGCCTGCGCGGTCTTTTTCTGCTCCAGCACACGGGTCTGGACTTCCTTTTTTCGGGATGCCAGGGATTCAAGGCTGGCTTGCGCCGCCTCGATCTCAGCCTTTCTCTTGACCGTTCCCTCGTACTCGCACCGGTAGGCTGTGAGCTCGTCGATGGTGTTCCGGGCCTGCTGCGCGTCGCTCTGTGCGGTCTTCATGTCATGGAGAATAGCCGTCAGCTCATTCATCTTCGGGGTGAGCTCCTGGAGCTCAGAGCGGGCAGCCTTGACGAGCTGGGCGGCAGTACGAACCATGTCCAAGCGGGCACCGTCTGCGGCTGCCGCGTCGTACTCGCTCTGGAGCCTCACCCCCTCGTCGGCCTTCTGGTTGCGCTTCCGGGTACACTCCGCAGCCTGAGAGTCCTTTTCATCGGCCTGCTTCTTGATCTCGGCGGCCAGAGCCTCGGCCTGTTCGAGAGCCTTCTGCTCCTGCTCCGCCTCCGCGATCGTCCGCTTGGCCTCTTCGATCTTCTCCACCTTGGCCGCGTCCTCGATCATGAGGTCTTCGCGCTTCTCGACCTGTTCAGTCAGGACGTCGATGCGGTCTTTGGTCGCCGCGATCTTCCTGCGCTGCTCCTTGGCTGCATCCTTGGCGATCTCCTCCATGCGGGAGTAGATGCCCAGGCCCAGCAGCGAGCTCAGAACCTCCATGCGCCGGTCGCTGTCCGCGTCCAGGAACAGGCCGTAGGCGTCCTGCCGAATGAGGGCGATCGAACAGAATGTATCGCAGTCCATACCCAGCAGCCGCTCGATCTTCGCCTGAGTCAGCTTCATGGTGGTGTCGCTCTCGTCCGCCCAGGAACCAGCCTCCGGGTCGAGCCGCTGGAGAGCCAGCGTGCCGCGTCCGCTCTTCGTGCGGGTGCGGATAACGCGGTACTCCTGGCCGCCCATGCCGAAGGTGAACGTGATCGCGCCGCTCTTCGTGCCGTCGCGCACCCAGCCGCCGATGTCCTCTTTGCGGGTGTGCTCATAGAGGCAGTCGGCGATCGCGTCCATGAACAGGGACGACTTGCCGACGCCGTTCTGACCGTTTACCATAGCCATGCGCACCGGCCCAAAATCAAACTCAGCCTCCGTATAGCTGCGGTAGTTCTTGACCTCGATCTTGTGCGGGATGAAGGCTCCCGTGTGCTTCCCGTCGTCCCGGCCATCGTCCGCTTTCTTGATGATCGGTTCCGCCAGGACTTTGAGCCGGTCGGCCTTGTCGCCGGTGATGTCGTTGTGCTCCAGCCAGCGGCCCAGGGCCTCAAACGGGCCGTCGTGTTCAGTGAGCTGGTCTTTCGAGTCCAGCTCCTCCACGTCCTCCGGGACGATCTCGGCGACGTAGAACGCACCGTCGGCAGTCAACGCCTTCTGGATGTCGGCCCGGTTCAGAGCCTTTTCCTGCTCTGCTGTGCAGGAATAGCGCACCCGGATGATCTTATTCCTTACGAGCTCCCCAAAGCTGACGCTCTGAGGGTCCGCAATGAACTGGGCCACGGTGTCCGGCGAGAGCCGCAACGTCAGGTGTTCGCGCTCCGGCAGACCGATGAAGCCGGACGCGACGGCGTTGCCGCCCATCATCGACTGCAAGGTGTGCAGCCAAAAACCATGCTCCGTGCCCTCGTCGTTGAAATTCAACTGGTTCACGCTGCCGCAGTAATAGGCCGGGGTTTCGCTGGCAAGACGCTGGGGCTTGTGGATGTGCCCGAAACAGGCAAGGTCAACGCCTGCTGCGTCGATCGTGGATGGCAGAATCACCACGTCCTGTCCCGCCAGGAAGGTGCTGCCGTTGTCCGCCTCGCTGCCGCTCACGGTATAGTGGGCGGTCATGACAGCCGGGATGCTGTGATCGAGCTGCGTTGCAAGGCCCAGAATCGTGTCGTTTATGAGGGCTGTCGCGTTGCGGTTCTCCTCCTCCTTGTCCATGCCAGGGTAGAACAGGCGCAGGCGGGCTTTATCGAAGCCAGGAACAGCCATGATCTGCACCGGGCCTTCCTTGGTGTCCAGCTTCTCGACCGCGGGTGTGGTGTAGATGTGCAGATTGCTCAGGTTCTCGGTCGCCTTCTTAATGAGCTCGAAGGCACGGGGGTTGTCGTGGTTCATGGTGCCGAACAGCAGCACCACCTCGTCGCTGCACCCGCACAGCGGAATGACGAACTTCTCCAGGGCGTCGTTTACGTCGTCCAGAGCGGTGTCAGCCCAGACGCGGGAGCGGTTGAACAGATCACCAGCGATGATCGAAACCTCCGGCTTGATGCTCTGCGCATCCTCCACGATCGCTTTCATGCAGCCGATCGTGTCCAGGCGGCGGAGGTTTTCGCCGTCTTTTGTGGGGCCTGCCAGGTCGCCCAGGTGGATGTCACCGGTATGCAGTATCCTCATTTTCTGCCTCCTCTTGCCTTGCGCTGGCACTCGTTACACAGGATGCGTCCGAAAACCCTCTGACTGTACCCTGCAATGTCGTCCGGCGTCCAAACCGCGCCGTTCCGGGTGTTTACCGCCGTGATCTCTTTGCGGCAGTCTGCACAGTAGATACCAGGCTGCGGCTGCTGATGCGGTGCGGGAGGCTCCTCGTAGTAGGGCTCCTGCCAGCCGGTGTCCGGCTCCTCGTAGTCCTCCGGCGGAGGCGGGGCCTCGTAGCCCTCGTCCTCGTAAGGCGGAACCTCTTCGGCCTGCTGAGCCGGAGGAAGGGCCGCCTGCACCGGTGCTGCCGGAGTCTCGAACAAAAGGCCCATGCTCTGCAAATAGCTCCCGGCCACGGCCTGCTTGATCTCCGGCGCGTCCAGATTCGGAACGACGCGGGCCACGATGAATGGCTTTTTCAGATCGGGGAGCTTGTATGTACCGGCCAGCCCCAGGGCGGCGCGGATAGCACGCATGAAGGCTTTGCTCTCAGCCATCGCGGTGCGGTGCGGCAGGAACCTCCTGTACTGCTGCCCGGTTGCGCCGTCCTTCATGGAGGCAGCCTCCAGGGTGCAGTCGATCTCTTTTGTGGCCTTCATCAGCCGGAAGCCGCCGGACGGCTCAGGCACACGGATGGTGACGGTAACGGCGACGTCGTGGACGTGCTCGCAGTTGCCGCATACTCTGGGCTTGCCAGAGGCGCGGGCCATTTCGATGCACCGCTGGCAGCCTTCCGTTCTACCGGGGGTCGTGTCCACGATGCTGATATTCGCGGCAGCGGCCAGCTTCATGCCACCCACCTTTGTGATCGCAAACGCGCCGCTGGACTTTTCAAAATAGATGTCCTTGCTGGGCCCGCGGTTCGTGTTGTCCTGCCTGGTGTCCAGCTGCACCTCGGAAACGACGATGCGCTGGAGGTTGGACGCCGCCTGCATCGTAGTGACCGGCACCAGGACGTTATACCGATCTGTCGGGTACTTGTTGAGTTGGAGTACGCTCTCGTAGTTCATATTTGCTCCTTTCTCTTGACAAAAGAGCCTGGGTGTGATAATATGGTATCGGTTAGTTATCGGGCACTTCTCGTTCAGGCATTTGGCGAGAGGTGCCTTCTCTTTTTCCCAGGCCTATGAGGATGATGTCGTTGATGCTCGCTTCAAGCTGTCGCAGGAACCGCAATGCCTCCTCGAAGTCCCTGCGCTCCGACTCGTCGATCACGCCGTCGAAGGCGATCTCTTCCAGCCGGTCGGCCACGGCCTGCGCATCCACGATCAGACGCCGGATGCGCAGCGTTGCGTGGGGAAGCGGAATGTCCGCCGCCGTCCAGCCCATCTTGCAGCCCACAGGGCACGTCGCGCAGTAGCGAAGCAGGATGTCCGGGCTCTTGTAGCTCTCGGCGTAGACCACCGCGTCCGCCGGGGTCAGATCAACTTCCCCGCGCTCATGCCGCCCGATGGTTTCCGGCGAGTACGGAACCGCGATAGACGCCGTGCCACGGCTGACATATCCAGCCTTTACTCTTGCCTCCCGCAGATACGCGGGAGGCTTTTTTGTTACCATGATCGCCATGCTGCTGTCCCTCTCTTTCTGGTATTATTTTGGCAGAGGGAATCACTTCTCCACAGGTGCCAGGGCCTCGATTCGCTTAGCTGCATACAGGGCGTTCTTCGTGAGCTGCCGCTGCCATGCGCCGACGGACGGGGCCCAGCGGAAGCCGTACTGTTTGAGCTCCTGCCGCAAATCGTCGTCCGGCTTGTCGTCGAAGATGATCTGGAGCCGGTTTGCGGATGTGTTCACAACCACCTCGCCGCCGTCAAAAGCCCAGCCTGCCGGAGGCGGTTCGGTCTTCTGCTTGCGCAGCTCCTCGATACGGCCACGCAGCCGCCTGATCTCCGCATTCTGGTTGCTCAGGGTGTACGACTCGAAGGGCTTGTCCGAGAATCGCCAGGACGACTTCATGTCGGCCTTGATCTTCCTGATTACCTCCTCAGAGGCCAGCGTGCAGCCGTCCAGGGTGCCGTGCTTGCGGTAGTAGGTGTTAATGTCCTTCATCGTCTGCTGCGTCCGCTCCAGTCTTGCCAGCTTCTCCTCCAGCTTCTCAATGGCGTTCGGGTCGTCCGCGCTGATACCGCCCATGCCCACGCTCTCGATCTTCCGCAGCAAGCCCTGGATGTCCGCATACTCATGCGCCAGGGTGTCGCGGCGGGCGTTCTGCTTTTCCTTCTTCGCAACCGGGAAATTTGCGCCGCCGGTAATGAGGATGGACGGACACGCCGCCTCGTTGCGGTAGTAGTCGTTGTAGTAGTCCGCGAGCCGGTGTGCGTACCGATCGAGCAGGCCATCCAGCTTGTCATGGTGCATGGGGTCAACCTTGGCCTTCTGCTTCTCAACCAGGGCAGCGGCCTTGTCCACCTCGGCACGGTAGGCAGCCGTCGCGCTGCCGGGTTTGTAGTCGCGGAACGAGTTGGCGTCGTTCGCACGCTCGGCGGTGTCCTCATTGATGGGATAGTACGTCATGATCTTCACCTCCTCAGCTCTGGCCCTTGCCGACGTAGACGAGCGGCCTGCCGCGCTGGGCGATCTCGCCGCGGAAGCAGTCGCCGCAGTACCTCCAGACGTCCTCAGCCACCTTCGTGAAGGTTTCGTAGGTTGCCCGCCAGCGGTGGTTGTCCGGGTCGAAACGGTCGCTGATCGGCTCGCCCATCTGGGAACAGTGGGCGATCATGGATGCGGGCGGCAGGCAGTTGATCGCGTCGTCCACGACCTCCTCCGTCACATAGTCGCCGATCTTCGCCAGCTCATAGCTGAACGACTCCCGGTCGTAAACCTTCTTGCCATCAAACATCTTTGCCATGTTGAGTCCTCCTCTCATTCATCAGCTCCGAGATCGTGGAGCTTCCAGCCTGTGAGCACCAGGGCGGCAGCCGCCAGAACGACGTTGCCTGCGCCGGTTGTATGGATGCTCGCACTCTGGGCAATCATAATACCCAGGTACAGCAGCACCGCCGCGAGAAATGCCTGCATCAGCAGATGGGGCCATACAGTCCGCTTCTTGGCCTTCCGCTTCGGACGGGGTGCCGCTTCCTGCTTGACGCTCAGGGTGAAACTTGTGCTCTCCATCGTGTTACCTCCTCATGCCCGGCTCTTCTGCCGGGTGTCCACATCCAGGCCCAGCCGCTCGTTGAAGTACCGCTTGCTGACGCGGCCTTCAAACGTCAGCTTGCCTTGTGCCTCCAGCTCCTTGTTCATCTGCTTGATGATCTTGTAGCTCTTGCTCTGGGAAAAGCCCGTGATCCTCATGATGTCGTCTGAGAAATAGAACAGGTCGCGGGCGGTGTTGATCTTCGCCTTCGCTGCCACAATTACTCCTCCTTCCGGTAGTTCTGCATGAACTCCCGAACCACGGGAATGAGCTGGTGCCCAGCACAGCGGCCCGTGGTGGTTTCCACCAGCGTGGTGTACTTGACGCCTGCGCGCTCGGCCAGCTCCTTCACGGTCATGCCGGTCTGCGCGGTAAAGACGCGCACCTCGATGCCGAAGTCGGTCTTCGGTTTTGTGCGATTCGCAGTTTTCATTGTTTTTCTGCCTCCTTCGTACCTTAAAAATAAGGCTTATTTCTTGTGTTTTGCTTCCCGGTGCGCTATACTGATACCGGGTGTTTACCGGCACGACGCCAGCTGAGCGCGTTCCAGCCTGCCCTCCAGCCTGGAGTTCGGGTCAAACTTGAGGCCGTCCCGGTAGCCCTTCTGTCTAGCTCCCAGGGTGTCCATGTCAACCTCGTTCCTGCCGATCGCCCTTGGCTTGCCCAGGCCGTCCGCCTCCTCGACGACGGCCTGTGGTGTCACCATGACGAGGCCCCATTCTTGGTGCTCCTCCTTCTGAGCCTCAAACGCATCCCGCAGGCCCTCGCAAAAGCCCCAGCCGTAGGCATTCACCGCCTTGCGGTAGGTTCCGCGATCGTCCCATGGGTTCCTCTCGATCTCGCGCTTACAGGTTGAAACGATGCAGTTGTAGGCATAGAGGAAAATCTTCTTGCAGATCTCGAAGTCGTCCTCCAGACCGATGAAGCCGACGGTTGCCGTCTTATAGCCCTTGCGCTTCCGGCTGATTGCGCGGCAGCAATAGTTATTGGCGATCACCGCCGAGAGGGAGGCCGCCCAGGGGTTCGTCATGGCTGTACACTGGATGTCGGTGAAGTCCTTGACGAGCTTCTGGTTCTTCTGTTCCTTGCACTCCTCCGGGGTGAGCTTGTTCTTTGCCATCAGCTCGCGGGCCTTCAGGAGCGCGGCCTTGGCCTCCGCCTCGTTGGGACTCTCTGCCAGGGCCAGCAGCTTTGCAATCTTGTCTTTGATGTCTGCCATGATCTTTACCTCCATTCGGGAACGTAGTCGCCGTAGCCGCGGGTGATGTAAGCATCCAGAACCGCGACGGCCTCCGGGTTGAGGATGAACTTGGAACGATCGGTCAGGAGCTCCTTCAACTGGGAGATCGTGGCTTCCGGGTAGGTTTCGTGTACCAGCACCAGAAAATCGTTGGTCGCAGTCGTGGAACCGGCGATCGGGCGGCTCCCGCGCTTCGACTTTGGCGCGAAGAACACGACATCCTTGTGGCCCTTCGGGTACTTAGGCATTGTGCTCCACCTCCTCCGCAGCCGGAATCTTGCACCGCTCCAGATCGAGCGGGGTCATGCAGTACGGGTCAACGCGCTTTCCTGTCCGCAGGACGACCGGGTCGTAGACCAGGCGGCGCTCGCTGTCCACCATGCAAACCAAGATGTCTTGATCGGGCTTCACGATCGGAGCGTTGGTGTACTCCAGCATCCGCTCGTAATCGCTGTAACTGAGGTTCGCTTTCAGAGCGACGCCTCCAGCGTCGAACGTCAGGACGTTCTCGTCCTTGAATGTACGGAGATAGCCGCGGACGAAATACGGCTCGCCGGTCGTAAACGTGCCGTTGTCGATTCTGACCGGCGCACCCACGACGCCGTAGAGATCGGTCTTGCTCAGGTCGATGCGGATAACGGGGTACTGGCTGAAGTTGATTGCCGCGGCGATCTTGGTTCTGTTGGAAAGCACCTTCATGGTTTAGGCCTCCTGTCCTTCGTAGATGATCTGGTAGTCGAAAGCATCCGACATCGGCAGACTTGGCTCACCGTCCCGGTCGTTGCTGGATGCAGCATAGAGCTTGTCGTGCCGTTCCCGCGGCATCGAGCCGGGTTCCGTGTACTTCCAGACCGTTCCCAGTTCATCAACGAACACCTCGCGGCTGAGGTCGTCCGTACCGATGAAGTGCAGGCTCCTCACGTTGCCGGAGAGTCGAGCGGCCACGGCCCGGAGGTGAGCCTCGGTTTTCAGTTCTCGCTTGACGTCCTGGCAGTCCTCGCCGAAATGCAGCTTGTTCCACTCGATCGTCACAGACAGGTCGTCAGCCGCTTTACGGAACCACCCGGCAACGAAGCTCTGGTTGATGTCGGTGCGAACCTCAATCTGGGCGTGCTCGCCGTTCCAGAGGTTGGCTCTGGCCGCCTTCTCGCGGTCGTTGACGTAAGCTTTCAGGGGCCAGAAGCAGGTCGAATACTTCGCGCTGGAGAGCTTGCCGGACTTGCCGATCATGTGCAGGCAGATGTCTCCGCCATTCCAGCCAGGGTCGCCGGGGATGTGCTCGACGAAGTAGAGGGCGTTGTCGTGCTTGAAGTAGGCGCCGGTGATCTCCACGATGTCCCCGGCCTTGATCTCCACGTTGTTCTTATCGGTCATGGTTAGTTATCTCCTCTCAGGTGCTTGTGGGTTTGCAGCCGGTCCGCTGCTCTTGTTGGCTCCCACGACCTACCCTGGCTGGCTGCCAGGTGGTTTCGGCCTTCGCCGGAGGCCATCATCGGGCGGGTTGTTACACGTCGAATGCGACTGAATGATATGCAAGCCACCTGTCGTTGCGCCGGAAAACGTACCGCCATTGGGTGAACTTCTCTCCGGTGCAGTCGTACTGACCGCCACCACCGGAAAACCGGCAGTTTTCGTCGAACCACTCTTCCGCCTCGTCGCGGGTGGCAGAGGCCAGCTCCTCCGGGAAGGTGTACAGCTCGATGTAGCCATCAATGCCGTATTCCTTCACAATCCGGGAGTCGGGAGCTGGGCTGTTGGTGCAGGCTCGGATGCTCCGCTTCAGGTCGGCCATGTAGGATTCCAGCTTTCCGTCCTTCGGGATGAACTCGTGGCTCAGGGTGTTCAGGATTTCGTACGCTTGACGGAGATTGCTCTGATTTACGATCATCGTTCAGTCCTCCTCACTTCATCAGGATGTCGTACAGGCGGGGTTAGATGTCGGTTTTTTGTGCTCCGTCTTTTGTGTGTTGCCACACATCGACGGAATAACCAGTGCTGCGGAGCTGTTCGGCCAGTTTCCGCGCCCTGTCCACGTTGTCGGCCCAGGTCGTGAGCGGCCAGCCCCGCTTGCAGTAAACAATCTGGTAACGCATCGTTTACGCCTCCTCACTTCATCAGGATGTCGTACAGGCGGGCTTTCAGGTGGACGTTTTCGTTCTCCAGGGCCATGACACGGCTCGCGGAGCTCTCGACGCCCTCCTCCAGTTCCTTGATCCTGTCGGCCTGCATCTTGATGATGCTGTTCAGGTTGGCGATCTGCTCGTCCCTGCCGTCGATGTTCTTCTGCTTCTGGGCAACGGCCTCGGACAGTGCTTGCAAGCTGTCCGCCTGCTTGCGGTTCTCGACCAGGAGGCTGGCGACCTCCTGCTGTGCGTCCTCGGCCCTCGACTTCATGCTGCACATGAAGTCGTTGCCGATGTTGTCCTCTGCCATATCAAGGCACCCGTCGAAGGCAGCTGCAATGTAGCTGTCCTGGCCCAGTCCCTTGATGATCTCGGCGATCTTGTCGAGTGCTTCGCGCTCCTGCTGCTTCGTTGCCATGTTCAGTCCTCCTTGTTCTGTGCGTTCTGCTCGATCTGGAGCAGTTCATCGTAAATCCGGTTGGCTTCCTCGCTGGTCAGGTTGTACTGCTCGATCAGGTCGGGAAGATCGCGGGCCCGCCAGCCGCCCTCATACAGGGAGGCCGCGGAATACTGGGCGTCGTACTCCTCCTGGCCGCCACAGCGGAGATCATCACGCCAGCTCTCGTAATCGGCCTCCGTCATGTTCATCATCATGGCTTAGCCCTCCTTCTCGACGCCCAGCAGCTCCAGGCTGCCATACACGCAGCCCTCGGTGATCTCACGGGCCTTCTTGCGAGCGGACGTGATGGACACGGCCTCGATCTTGCGGGTGGTCTGGTAGCCGCCGCTGCTCAGCTGGGGGTTGTGGCGGTAGTAGGTGGCGATGTAGGTCTTCATGGCTTTTCCTCCTCAGTAGCAAGCATGTGCGGTGTTGATGATCGTGTAGGCCATCATCTTGATTGCCTCTTCGATTGGCGTGTTCAGGCTCGGAAGGCCCACGCACTCGACCATCTCGACATTGAGGTTGTCGCCGTGCTCGTCCTTCGCGTAGATCAGGCAGCCGTCCTCGTCTTCTACGAGCTCGATCGTGAAGCACGGCTTTTGATCTCCGCACTCCAGATAGCTCCAGAAGATGCGAGCCCACTGCTCTTTGTTCATGCAGCCCCCGTTGTTCACGAACTCCTTAGCGAAGCTGATCTCCTGCTCCATCTCGGCCTTGCTCATCTCATTCAGGTTTTTCATGGTTAGTTATCCTTTCTCTTGTTCCTTAATTCTTTGGCTTATCTTCTATAAGTATTATACCACATTTGGCTATTAAGTCAACAAACGACTGATGAACAAACGTAGATAAATGTAGAACATATTCCTTATTTTTTAGACAAACTGTATACCAGTTGAGGTGAACTATGACTATTTGTGAACGTCTTTTCGATGAATTGGAGCTCCGCGGGCTCACTGCGTATGGACTGGCAAAGGTATTGGGCGTCCATCCGACTACGATCTCGAACTGGAAACAGCGGAACACCGACCCTCCATCAAAATACATAATAGCCATCTGTGGATTCATCGGATGTTCAATAGAGTATCTTTTGACCGGCGAGGATGCCGGGGCCCCTGTGGTCATAAAAAAAGAGCCCGTCCCCGGAATATCCGAGAACGGGCGTGAAATGCTGGCCTTGTATGAAAAGCTGTCAGAACGCGATCAGCTGCTCTTGCTGGGCCGTCTGCAAGAAATGGCCTCCCCCATGCTGGGCGACTCCAGGGAAAAGAGCCAGAAGGACGACGCACGCAGCGTGGCAGGCTGATCTATTTTGACTTCCAGACCGGGAAAATCCTGGAGCCGGAATGTTGAAAACTCTGTGGAAAACCTGTTTTATTTGCCAGCGGTCAGAACCTCAAAATAAAAATAGGGTGCAAAAAATGCACTGTATTTTCAAAAATAGGGTGCAAAATCTGCACTCATAAATAGACGTTATATTATATAAGACGTTTAGTAAGACTATGTTGTTATAATTATTTACTTACTTTCACACACAATTATTTTTTATTTTTGCGGACGGGGTGAAGTTTTCAACATGACGGGTTATATTCGCTGTCGCTCGTGCTTCGAGCTGTTCAACTGTGCCGACCTGGTGTCGGGCCTTTGCCCCGCCTGTGCGAAGATCAGAGCCGATCGGCTGTCTGAGCTCCAGCGTGCATACCAGGCTGCCGTCGATGCTGGAGAGCCTGGAGCCTCGGAGCAGATCGCCGATCTGATACGGGCATACCAGAGATCAGAGGGTGTCCGGCTGCAAGCCGTCCCGCCTGCGTACCGGGTGAAGTGAAGCGGGCTGAAAACCCGAATCCGATAAAACCGGCCTAGGAGGGCTTACAGCGCGTTTTCGGTTCTGGAGGTAAGAGAGATTCCGAAGCCGCAAAACGTCGCTCAGGGCCCGCTCTGCGGCCTTGTGGCATGATTCTGGCAGAATACAGGGAGGTGAGCGTTATTCCTGCGTACAAAGACAAGGAACGGGGCACATGGTACGCCTCGTTTTACTACACCGATTGGCAGGGCCGCCGGAAGCTGAAAAAGAAACGGGGCTTTGCTCGGCAGAAGGACGCGAAGGCGTTCGAGGACGAATTTTTGAAGACCAGGGCCCAGAGCTGCGACATGACGTTCGGCTCGATGGTGGAGCTGTACCTGGACGACATGGAGCACAGGTTGAAGGCGAACACGATGCGCAACAAGCGGTATCTGTACAAAGCCCGCATCTTACCCTTCTTCCAGGACTTGAAGATCAACGACATCACACCGGCCCACGTCCGCAAGTGGCAGAGCAATCTACTCGCCGAGGGCGTCGCTCCCACCTATGCGAAGACGATCAACAACCAGCTATCCGCCGTGTTCAACTACGCCTGCCAGTATTACGGCCTCGCCCGGAACCCCGCGAAGGTGGCGGGCAGCATCGGCAAAGAGAACGCGGATGAAATGAAGTTCTGGACTGTGGACGAGTTCACGAAGGTTGCCGAGAACGTGCCGAAGCTCCCAGGCAGAACCGGCCTGTCCGTTCTGTTCTGGACGGGCCTGCGCATCGGTGAGCTGCTGGCCCTGACTCCGGCAGACATCAACCTGGAGGACTGCACGCTCTCGGTCAACAAGAGCTTCCAGACGATCGACGGCGAAGAGGTCGTGACAGAGCCGAAGACGCCGAAGAGCCGCCGTGTGCTGCCCATCCCGCCGAAGCTGGCAGATATGCTCAGGGTGTACCTGAACGCCCTGTACAAGCCTGACCCTGCCGATCGGCTGTTCCCCTTCACCAAGCACTACTTCCGCCAGCAGATGCAGAAGGGATGCAAAGCGGCCGGCATCGAGCCCATCCGCCTGCACGATCTCCGACACTCCCACGCTGCCCTGCTTATCCACCTGGGGACTCCGATCTTGATGGTGAGCGAGAGGCTGGGCCATGAGGACGTCGAAACGACGCTGCGGACATACGGGCATTTGTACCCGTCGGCGACGTCGGATGCAGTGAAAAAACTGAATGATTTGATGCGGTAATGCCAAAATAATGCCACGGGGCAAAAAGAAAAGCCGAAAACCCGGATGATTCCTAGGGTTTTCGGCTTTTTGTCAATTATTCGAGCTCGATCGTGGCCGGCGGTTTACCGGTGCAGTCGTAGAACACGCGATTGACGTGCTTGACCTCGTTGACGATGCGGCTGGTGACGGTGCCCAGAACACTCCAGGGCATGTCGTAGCTTTCGGCAGTCATGAAGTCGGTGGTGGTGACGGCACGCAGAGCCACGGCATAGTCGTAGGTGCGCTCGTCTCCCATGACGCCCACGCTGTGCATGTTGGTCAGGGCTGCATAATACTGGCTGATCTCCTTATCCAGACCGGCCTTAGCGATTTCCTCGCGCCAGATGGCATCAGCGTCCTGCACGATAGCCACCTTCTCCGGGGTCACTTCGCCGATGATGCGGATGCCCAGACCCGGGCCGGGGAACGGCTGGCGACTGACCAGATATTCGGGCAGGCCCAGCTCACGGCCAGCCTGACGCACCTCGTCCTTGAACAGGTTCCGCAGGGGCTCCACCAGTTCCTTGAAGTCCACGGTGTCGGGGAGGCCGCCTACGTTGTGGTGGCTCTTGATGACGGTGGACTCGCCGCCCAGACCACTCTCGACCACATCGGGGTAGATGGTGCCCTGTGCTAGGAAATCGACCTTGCCGATCTTCTTGGCCTCTTCTTCAAACACATGGATGAACTCCGCGCCGATGATCTTGCGCTTGCGCTCCGGCTCGGTAACGCCCTTCAGCTTGCTGAAGTAGCGGTCCCGGGCGTCCACGCAGATGAAGTTGATGTCAAAGCCGTTGGCATTGCCAGGGCCAAAAACAGAGCAGACTTCCTCTTTTTCGTTCTTCCGCAGCAGGCCGTGGTCCACGAACACGCAGGTGAGCTGCTTGCCAATGGCCTTGGCCAGCATGGCAGCCAACACCGAGGAGTCCACGCCGCCGGACAGGGCGCACAGCACCTTACCATCGCCGATGCGCTCCCGGAGGGCCTGGACGTTGTTCTCCACAAAGGAGTCCATCTTCCAGTCGCCGGAGCAGCCGCAGACGTTGTACACGAAGTTCCGCAGCATCTTTTTGCCCTCAGCAGTGTGCAGCACTTCCGGATGGAACTGCACCGCGTAGAGGCCCTTTTCCGCATTTTCCACAGCTGCCACCGGGCAGTTTGCGGTGTGGGCGGTGATCTTGAAACCGGGGGCAGCCTGCTCAATGTAATCGTTATGGCTCATCCAGCAGATGGTGGAGGGCTGCACATCGGTGAACAGCTTGCTCTGGGTGTCCACGAACACCTCAGTCTTGCCGTACTCACGCTCCGGTGCACGGCAGACATGGCCGCCCAGCAGATGCATCATCAGCTGGCTGCCGTAGCAGATGCCCAGCACGGGCACGCCCCAGCTGAAGATTTCCGGGTCGATCGTGGGGGAATCCTCCAGATAAACGCTGTTGGGACCACCGGTAAAGATGATGCCCTTGGGGTTCTTTGCCTTGATGACCGACAGGTCGGTTTTATAGGAATAGATTTCACAGTAGACATTGTTCTCGCGGACGCGGCGCGCGATCAGCTGATTGTACTGGCCGCCAAAGTCCAGCACGATGACAGTTTCATGCTGCATGATGTTCTCCTCCTGTTCCGTTCATAGATGTGTTACAGATATTGTTAGTATAGCACATCTTACAAACAAAAGCGACATCCTTTGTGGATTTTCCTGTTTTTATTTTTTCCGTACCGGATGCCGCAGCACGGTTTTGAGCTTTTCCGGGGCTGTGCGGCGCGGGTCCCCCAAATAGATCTCATGATGCAGGCGCCCTGCCGTAAAATCCGGCACATATCCCTGCTCTGCCGCAAACGCATCCATCTGCCGCAGAGTCTCCGGCTCTGTGTCGTAAGGGCCAATATGCATGCACTGTACGCATAATCCCTCGTCATAGGTCCGGAATTCCGCCGTAGAAAAGTCCCGTTTCTTTTTGGCCGTGGCTTCCTGCACGGCCCAGTCGAACTCTTCCCGGGTCACAAACTCCGGCAGGCGGATCATGGAGGTCCATTCAAAAGTCTCCTTGTGGGCATAGTCCACGCCGTCCACACCCTGCTGATGCCACAATCCTTCCAGCGGAGGCACCACATACTCAAAAAAACCTTCCATCCGGTGGCTGCCCTTATAGCTCATTTTGATGGTATAAGCAAGGCCGTACAGCACTTCCATAGCGGCCTGGTATTCCCCTGCCGGGTCGTTCGGGTCACCCTTCCCCTGCACTGTCACAAAGTTCATGGGCGGGACCGTGATGAGATGCGGTTTCCTGGATGGCAGATAGAATTCCTTGTATTCTTTCTTGTAATCAAATGCCATTACATCGTCCTCCGTTCCACAGTGGCTTATCCTTCTGATTTCCAGTATAGCAGAACAACTATAGTTTGTAAACCATAAAGTTGTTCTGTTGACGCAAAAAATCCTCTGCCCTTTCAGACAGAGGATCTCAGAACACAAAAAGAGCCTTCCCACTCTCCGGAATGGGAAGGCTCTTCGTAAAGTTAACCTTTAGCCACAGGAATGGCGCGAAGGGTCAAAATCACTCAACGATCTTGCCAACAACGCCGGAACCAACGGTACGGCCACCCTCACGGATAGCGAAACGCAGGCCCTCTTCCATAGCAACCGGGGTCAGCAGCTCAACGTGCATCATGACGTTATCGCCGGGCATGCACATCTCAGTGCCTTCGGGCAGGGTGATGATGCCGGTCACGTCGGTGGTGCGGAAGTAGAACTGAGGACGATAGTTGGAGAAGAACGGGGTGTGACGGCCGCCTTCGTCCTTGGTCAGAACGTACACCTGAGACTCGAAGGTCTTGTGGGGGTGCACGGAACCGGGCTTAGCCAGAACCTGACCACGCTCGATCTGGGTACGATCAACACCACGCAGCAGAGCGCCGATGTTATCGCCAGCCTCAGCGAAGTCCAGAGACTTACGGAACATTTCCAGACCGGTAATGGTGGTGCTCAGACGATCGGGCTTGATGCCGACGATCTCCATAGCATCGCCAACCTTAGCAATACCACGCTCAACACGACCGGTTGCAACAGTACCACGGCCAGAAATGGTCATGACATCCTCGATGGGCATCAGGAAGGGCTTGTCTTCCTCACGATCGGGGTTGGGGATATAGGTGTCAACAGCGTCCATCAGCTCCTTGATGCAAGCATACTCGGGAGCATCGGGATCAGTGGAGGTAGACTCCAGAGCCTTCAGAGCGGAACCACGAATGATCGGGGTGTCGTCGCCGGGGAAGTCGTACTCGGTCAGCAGCTCGCGGATCTCCATCTCGACCAGATCCAGCAGCTCTTCGTCATCGACCATATCGCACTTGTTCATGAACACGACGATATAGGGCACGCCGACCTGACGAGCCAGCAGGATGTGCTCACGGGTCTGGGGCATGGGACCATCGGTAGCAGCAACGACCAGGATAGCGCCGTCCATCTGAGCAGCACCAGTGATCATGTTCTTGACGTAGTCAGCATGGCCCGGGCAGTCAACGTGAGCATAGTGACGAGCGTCGGTCTGATACTCAACGTGAGCGGAGTTGATCGTGATACCACGAGCACGCTCCTCAGGAGCCTTATCGATGTTGGCGTAGTCCATGAAGTCTGCGTCGCCCTTCAGAGCCAGGTACTTGGTGATGGCGGCAGTCAGAGTGGTCTTGCCGTGGTCAACGTGACCGATGGTGCCGATGTTCACATGCGGCTTAGAACGGTCGAACTTTGCCTTTTCAGCCATTGGAATATCCTCCCTTATAATTAGGTTTTGATATTGGTTACAACAACCCTGCTTGTACAAGATTGTACTGCAAGGCTATTCTACTAAATTTACCCTGTAAAATCAAGTGCTTTTACAGGAAATTTTGCCGGAGTTACACTACCCCGGCAAAATTATCTTTGCTTTTCAGCGATCAGCCCTTGGTACGACCAGCAATGATCTGGTCAGCAATGTTCTTGGGCACCGGCTCGTAGTGAGACGGCTCCATGACATACTGGCCACGGCCCTGCGTCTTGGAGCGCAGGTCGGTGGCGTAACCGAACATCTGAGCCAGAGGAACGAAGGCGTTGACACGCTGGGTGCCAGCCATTGCCTCCATGCCCTGGATCTGACCACGGCGAGCATTCAGATCGCCGATGACATCGCCCAGATACTCATCGGGAACGATGACAGCGACCTTCATGATAGGCTCAGTGATGATAGGATCAGCCTTGCGCATAGCATCCTTGAAGGCCATAGAACCTGCGATGGAGAAGGCCATCTCAGAGGAGTCGACCTCATGATAAGAACCATCCCACAGGGTGACCTTGACGTCAACGACAGGATAACCTGCCAGAACGCCGGACTTCATAGCACCCTGAATACCGTTGTCGATAGCCGGGATGTATTCCTTCGGGATAGCGCCGCCAACGATAGCGTTGACGAACTCATAACCCTTACCGGGCTCGTTCGGCTCGATCTTGATCTTGACGTGACCGTACTGGCCCTTACCACCAGACTGACGAGCGTACTTGGTCTCCTGATTGGCCTCCTTGCGGATGGTCTCACGGTAAGCGACCTGAGGTGCGCCGACGTTAGCCTCGACCTTGAACTCACGGAGCAGACGGTCGACGATGATCTCCAGATGGAGCTCGCCCATGCCGGCGATGATGGTCTGGCCGGTCTCCTCGTCGGTCCAGGTACGGAAGGTGGGGTCCTCTTCAGCCAGCTTTACCAGCTCTTCGGAAGGCCGCCCCACAAGAATGACGCCCGTGGCATCCATCCCGGCGAACTGTTCCGCCAAGAGGTCGTTCATGGACTTCTGGATGGTTTCGTTGGGATTGTTCACTTCATTCGGCTGGTTGTTGACGGAAAGATACACATCCTCATACGGCGTGTGAGCCGGGATGACATAGGCAACCAAAATGGAGGCCCCGGTCATGGACGCCATCATCTTCGCATATTCAACGGAAGGGGCAATTGTGTCTTCCAAGTCCACCGCACAGAGAATCTTCTTCACTTCCATAGATGATGCCTCCGTAATGAAGTGATAGGAAACGCCTTTTCCTCTGTCTCCACAATAGCTCTGAACACGCTAAAGTCAAGGATGTTGGGGCACGCCGCAGTATGGCGGGCCGTCCCCCATCCCGTCGGCTGCATGTCCGGAACCTTCCCCCTTACGCCTTCCCCGCCCGCACCCTTGTGCCCTCTTTGACGCGGAGCCGTTCTCTGCTAAGATTGGACATGGAGGCAACCCTATGGAAACGATTTTTGCCATTCTGACGGTTATCGTATACATCCTGCTCGCCCTTGTGGGCCTTGTGGCCCTCACAATCTGCGTCTTCCTCTGGATGGTATCCACACGGACCAAGCAAGATTCAAAAATATTTCAGGAACGTTTTGACGGCTGGCGCAAGACGCGCGGATAGGTT
>OLZW01000090.1_pt1 | contig 71694 bp, 60 predicted proteins | sample 1674281 | NCBI WGS metagenome assembly OLZW01 (sample SAMEA103958157, study PRJEB25191) | human gut metagenome | biome: human-associated habitat [ENVO:00009003]; feature: intestine environment [ENVO:2100002]; material: feces | place: Germany | collected 2013/2015
CTTTACCGGCCGCGACGACCGCGGCCAGGAAGGCATCGAGCTCGCCAGCGACCGCATGCTCGCCGGGAGCCCCGGAGCGCGGCGCGTGATTCGGGATGCGCGGGGCCGCATCATCGACGACATCTGGCAGAAGGAGGCCGTGCCCGGCCGCGACATTACGCTTTCGATCGATTCGCGCGTGCAGTTTCTTGCCTATCAGGCGCTGCGCGCGCAGGTCGAGAAGACCGGAGCGCTCGCGGGCGCCGTGGTGGTGGCGGACGTGGATACGGGCGAGGTGATCGCGCTCGCGAATGTGCCGACCTACGACCCCAATGACCGCTCGACCATGCTCTTCGAGCAGATGCGCAACCGCGTTTTGACCGACCAGTTCGAGCCGGGTTCGACCATGAAGCCTTTTGCGATCGCGAAGGCGATTGATCTCGGGCTCATCGATCCGACGACGACCATTCAGACTGCACCGGGCAAACTCACCATCAACGACAGGACGATCGGCGACACGCACGATTATGGACTTCTGACGGTGGCGGAAATCGTCGCCAAGTCCTCCAACATCGGCACGGCCAAGATCGCGCTCGAAATGGCGCCGCAGACGCTCTGGGATATGTATACCGCGCTCGGCTTCGGTCAGCCTCCGAAGATCGGCTTCCCCGGAGCGACGGCCGGGCGTCTCCGGCCGGCCAAGTCCTGGCGCCCGATTGAGCAGGCAACGATCTCCTACGGACATGGCGTTTCGGTGTCCCTCATGCAGCTCGTGCGCGCCTATACGGCGATTGCGCGAAACGGCGACGTGATCGACCTCACGCTTTATAAGCGCCGCCCCGGCGAAACCGTGACGGGCGAGCGCGTTTTCCGGCCGGAAACCGTGCGTCTGATCCGCGCCATGATGATGAAGACCATGAGCCGCGGCGGCACGGGGTCGCAGATTCGCGTTGCCGGCTACTCGGTGGCCGGGAAGACCGGAACCGCAAATAAGGTCAAGAACGGCAAATACACGAAAGATACCGTGGCGAGCTTTGTGGGCATTGTGCCCGCAGTGAATCCGCGATTCATTGTCGCCGTGATGATCGACGAACCCACCAAGGGAAGCCGCTACGGCGGCACCGTGGCGGGACCCGTATTCCGCGAAGTCGCCGAAGGGGCGCTCCGCACGCAGATGGTGTCGCCCGACGAGGAGCCCCTCCCCGGGGGCGGAGGATTCCTCACCCGCATACGGAACTAACAAAACACTGAATGAATTGAAGAAGGAGCTCCGGCAAATATGACCAAAACCAACAGGGAAGTCGTCGACTGGATGCATAAGCTCGTGCACGAAGGGGCGGAAATGAAGCTCGACAGCCGCGAAGTGCGCCCGGGCGACATCTTCTGCGCCATTCCCGGCACGAAGTCGGACGGCCGCGCCTTCATCCGCGTGGCGGCTGCCCGCGGCGCCGCCGGCGTGATCTATGAGGCCGACGGGACGCCCCAGGGCGAGCACTATCCGGTGGCTTCGCTTGCAGTCTCGCACCTTGCCTCGCGCCTCGGAGAAATTGCCGCGCTCTTTTACGGCGACGCCTCTGCCGGAATGACCGGCGTTGCCGTTACCGGCACGAACGGGAAGACGACGAGCACGTTCTGGCTCGGTCAGCTCCTCACGAAGCTGGGCGCCCCGGCCGCCGTGATCGGCACGGTGGGCGTCTTCTTCAACGGCAAGAAAATCCCGGCGCCGCACCTGACGACGCCCGATGCCGTGACGCTCGAGAGCCTTTATGCAAGGCTCGCTCACGATGGCGCGAAGGCCTTCGCCGTTGAGGCGAGCTCGGTCGGCCTCGAGCAGGGGCGGCTCGCAGGCTCGCACTTCCGCGTCGGCATTTTTACGAATCTCTCCCGCGACCATCTGGACTATCACCACACGATGGAAGCTTATGCGGATGCGAAGGAAATCCTTTTCCGCTGGCCCGGCCTCGGCGCGGCGGTGCTGAATGCCGAGGATCCCTTGAGCGCGCGCTTCGCGGCAACGGCAAAGGCGCACGGCATTCCCGTCTGGACGACGGGACGCGAGGGAAAGGGTGAAGCGCTTCGCGAAGCCTCCGGGGCCGCGCATGCGCTCGACGCCTTCGATTGCCGCTCCACCGGCCGCGGGATGGCCTTCACGCTTCGGTTTGAGGGCGAATCCCGCGAGGTGCTGCTCCCTGCAGTGGGGCTCTTTAATGTCGAAAATGCCCTCGAAGTCATTGCCGCCATGCTGGCGCTCGGCTTTTCCCTGGATGATGTCGTTCGGGGCGTCGCAGCGCTTGAGCCTCCTCCCGGGCGCATGCAGCCCGTTTATTCGGAAGGAATGCCGCTCGGCGTCGTCGACTTCTGCCACACGCCCGATGCACTTCAGAAAGCGCTCGAGAGTCTCGCGCCCGGCGTGCATGCCCGGGGCGGAAAGCTCTGGACGGTATTCGGCTGCGGCGGCGACCGCGATCCGGGAAAGCGCCCCATCATGGGCGCCATTGCCGCGAAGCTTTCCGACCACGTCATCGTGACGAGCGACAATCCGCGAAGCGAGGATCCGGAAAGCATTGTTCGCGAGGTGGCTGCCGGCGCAGCTGGCGCCGAAAACGTCCGCATCGTGACGGATCGGCGCGAAGCCATTCATGAAGCGATTCTCGAGGCCGCGCCCGAAGATCTTGTCCTCGTTGCAGGGAAAGGCCACGAAAGCGAACAGATTCTGAAGGACGGACCGCACCATTTCCTGGATGCGGAAGTGGTGCGCGAAGCGCTCAATGAGCGCCGCACGCGCGAGCTTTAAGCCTCCGGCGGAGAGAAGAAATGGAAATGGATCATCCGGAAACGCTCGGTTGGTTGAAGGACGCGCTCGCAGGGGAAACCGTGGGCTTAAGGCTTCACCATCATCATCTTGAATGGTGCTGGAAGCGGATCACAACCGATTCCCGCGAAGCGGGCGAAGGCGACGTCTTCGTCGCCATTCCCGGCGAGCGCTTTGACGGCCACGACTATGCAAGGAAGGCTTCCGAAGCGGGCGCCGTCTGTCTGGTGGTCGAGCACGAAATTCATGGCGCGGATGCCGCACAGATCATTGTGAGGAACGCGCGGCGCGCGCTCGCGAGGATTGCGCGCGCCTGGCGCGCCCGCTTCTCCTGCAATCTCACCGCAGTGGGCGGCAGCAACGGCAAAACCACCACCACTCAGATGGTGGCGGCTGTTCTGCGCGCACGCTGGGGTGCGGACGAGATGCTTGCGACCGAAGGAAACTTCAATAACGACATCGGCGTCTCCCATACGCTCATGGGGTTGAGGTTCCGCCACCGCGCTGCAGTGGTGGAGGCCGGCATGAATCACCGGGGCGAAATGGCCGTGCTCGCCGACATGATCCGACCGACGGTGGCGGTTCTCACCAATGCGCAGCGCGAACATCAGGCGTTCCTTGAAACCGTCGCTGAAACGGCAAGTGAAAACGGGCTCCTCATCGCAGCGCTTCCCGAGACCGGCCATGCCGTTTTTCCGGCGGACGACCCTTGCTCGGATGTCTGGGCCTCGCTCGCGCTCGCCCGCGGGGTGAAGACCTTCACGTTTTCCTTTGATTCCCGGATCCCCGCCGACCTCATGTGCACGCTGGACGCCGATGGCGTGCTCGCGCTGAGAGGAGAGAAGGCAGACTTCCGGATCGCGCTCAGGATTGCGGGCCTCCACAATGCGAGGAATGCCGCCGCAGCAGCGGCCGCGGCGCTCATTCAGGACATTGATCCGGAAATCATTCGCAAGGCGCTTGAAAGCTTTGAGGCGCTTCCCGGGCGCGGCGCCCGCATGCGGACTGCGGACCGCTTCGGCGGGGCGACGCTTGTCGACGACGCCTACAACTGCAACCCCGACAGCGCGATTGCTTCTCTCAGAATGCTCTCCCGCGAAAAATCGCCGCGGATCTTCATCTTCGGCGACATGGCGGAGCTCGGGCCCTCGAGCGAAAAGTGGCATGCCGAAGTCGGGAGCGAAGCGAAGCGCCTCGGCATTGATTATTTCTGGACGGCGGGCAACAAGGCGCGCGCGGGCGCGCTTGCCTTCGGGGTCGACGGCACCCGGTGCCGGGCTTTCCGCGACCGCGACGAGCTGATTGCCGCGCTCGCGGAACTCCCGGCAGCGGGCGGCACCATCGTCGTCAAGGCGAGCAACAGCGCGGGGTTCGCGAAGATCGTGGACGTCCTGAAGGACAAGTGACTCCGCTCCCTCGCGGGAAAAGAATTTACAGACACTAAATAAACTTATCGCATTGGAATCATGCTTCTTGAACTTTTCCGCTCGCTCTCATCGAGCTGGTCGGGCTTCGGCATCTTCAACTATCTGACGCTGCGCGCGCTCCTTGCCTGCTTTACGGCGCTTGTGATCGGCTTCGCATTCGGTCCCTGGATGATCCGGGAACTGAAGAAGCTCCATTTCGGACAGGCCGTGCGCACGAACGGGCCGCAGTCGCATCTCGTGAAGGACGGGACGCCCACCATGGGGGGCGCCCTCATTCTCTTCGGCATCACGGTGTCGACGCTTCTCTGGGCGGACCTTTCGAACCGCTTCATCTGGGTCGTGCTCTTCGTCACCCTCGGCTACGGCGCGATCGGCTGGATCGACGACTACCGCAAGGTCGTGCATCACAACCCCCGGGGCATGAGCGCGAAGGAGAAATTCGGCTGGCAGTCCGTGATCGGGCTGATCGCGGCCTTCTACCTCGCGCTTGCGCTTTCGGTCGAGCCGGGCGGCACCTTCGCCGAGGCGCTCTCGAAGTGGTACGACGCACGCTTCCCGCTTGACCTCACGCCCAATATTCACCTTCTGATTCCGTGCTTCAAGGACATTGCGCTTCCCTTCGGGCTGATCGGCTTCATGGTCTTCACGTACGTCGTGATCGTGGGCTCGAGCAATGCAGTCAATCTCACGGACGGCCTTGACGGGCTCGCCATTCTTCCGACCGTGCTGGTCGGCATGGCCTTGGGCGTCTTCGCCTATGTGGTGGGGCGTCCCGACTTTTCGTCCTATCTCATCTTCCCCTACATCCCGGGCGCCGGCGAACTCGTCGTCATTGCGGGGGCGCTCGCAGGCGCGGGGCTCGCCTTCCTCTGGTTCAATGCGCATCCGGCGCAGGTCTTCATGGGCGACGTCGGCGCGCTGGCCTTGGGCGGCTGCCTCGGAACGATGGCGGTGATTGCCCGTCAGGAGCTTGTGCTTGCCGTGATGGGCGGCGTCTTTGTGGCGGAAACGCTTTCCGTCATGATTCAGACCACCTACTTTCGGCTTTCGCACGGCAAGCGCGTCTTCCTGATGGCTCCCATTCATCACCACTTTGAATTGAAGGGCTGGAAGGAAACGCAGGTGGTGACCCGCTTCTGGATCATTACCTTCATTCTTGTCCTGATCGGACTTTCCACGCTCAAAATCCGCTGATTCGATTTTTTTCCAAAGAGACGCATCATGTTTGATTGTTCCGACGAGGCCTATCTGAGGCTTGACGCCGCAAACGGGAACGGCCGCCGCGCGCTTGTCGCGGGGCTCGGCGCCTCCGGGCGCGCTTCGGCCGACTATCTTCTGAGGCGCGGCTGGCAGGTTTCGGCCTGCGACTCGCGAGACAAGGTGCCGGGGCTCGAAGGGTTTCTCTCCGCGCATCCGGAGCTCGCGGTCGCGCTCGGGGGCCTTCCGCAGTCTCTCCCTCAAGGCATCGACCTCGTCGTCATGTCGCCCGGCATTTCGCCGTGGTTCGGTCCCGCGGCGGCGCTCTGCGCTGCCGCAAGAAGCGCAGGCGTTCCGGTGGCAGGCGAAATCGAACTCTTTGCCGGGGAACTCGCGCACCTCCGGGCGGCCTCAGGCTACTCGCCGAAGGTGATCGGCATTACCGGCACGAACGGCAAGACGACCACGACGAGCCTCACGGCAAAAATCGGCGAAGCGGCGGGGCTTAAAACGATTGCTGCCGGGAACATCGGTCCCAATGCCGTGACGGAGCTTCTGAAGGCCGAGGATGCCGGTTCGCTCCCCGATCTCTGGGTGCTTGAGCTTTCGAGCTTTCAGCTCGATACGACGCATACCCTCCGGTGCGACGCCGCGGCGCTTCTCAACATCACGGAAGACCACATCAACTGGCATGGATCCATGGAAGCCTATGCGGCTGCGAAGGCAAGAATCTTCGCGCCCGATACCGTCCGGGTCGGGAACCGCGAGGATCAGCTCGCGCTCGAGTGGACGAAAAAGGGACTCCGGAATCCGTCGCTTTTGAGAACGTTCGGCGCTTCGAAGCCCGTTCAGCCCGGGGAATTCGGGCTTGAGATGGCGGCGCACGCTTCTCAGGGACTCTGGCTCTCCTCGATGGACGAAATGGAGGTGGAGATCCTCTATCTTCCGGAATCGGAACTCCTGATCCGCGGGCGCCACAACGCCATGAATGCGCTTGCGGCGCTCGCGCTCACGGGCGCGGTCGGCGTGAGCCAGCAGGCGGCGATCGGAACCCTCAGAACCTATAAGGGCGAACCGCACCGCGTGGAGCTCGTGCGCACGGTCAAGGGGCGCGACTTTATCGACGACTCGAAAGGCACCAATGTCGGCGCCGTGGCGGCCGCCGTCACGGGGCTCGCGGCGCAGGGAAGACGCATCCTCATTCTCCTCGGGGGCGACGGCAAGGGGCAGGACTTTGCGCCTTTGGCCGATGTGCTCAAGGGCCGCGCCGTGCGCGCAGCCCTGATCGGCAAGGACGCCGATGAAATCGGTCGGGCGACCGAAGCCGCAGGCGTTCCGTCGGAAAAATTCCCGACGCTTGAAGATGCCGTCGACGGGCTCTGGAAGGAGAGCCGCGAGGGCGACATCATTCTGCTTTCGCCCGCCTGCGCCTCCTGGGACATGTTCCGCGACTATGCGGAAAGAAGCGAACGCTTTAAGAGAGCGGCCGCGCGGATTGCCGAGCGCGAGGAGAGTGAAGCGTGACGCGCTTTGAGGAGTTCGACGACTTTCGCCTCTCCGCTCCCGGCCTTGACTGGGAGACGCTCTTTTGCGTTGCGGCGCTTCTGGCCTTCGGGACGGTGATGGTCTTTTCGGCCACCTCGTCCTCAGGGGGCGGGGATGCGCTCGCTGCCGCCAATACCGGGGAGCTCAAGCGCCACCTGGCGAGCATCGGCCTCGCCGCGGCAGCAGCGCTGGTGGTCTACCGGGTGCCGCTCTCCTTCTGGTTCCGCTGGTCGGGCATCATCGGCGGGTTGTGCATCCTGCTCCTCTGCATCGTCTTCCTCCCCTATGTGGGCAAAAGCGTCAACGGCGCGCGGCGCTGGATTCAGATCGCAGGCCTTTCGATTCAGGCGTCGGAGCTCGTGAAGGTGGGGGCGCTCATCTTTGCCGCCGCCTTTACGGTGAAGCGTCAGGAATACATGCACTCCTTCTCGAGGGGGTTTGCGCCGATTGCCATTCCAATGGTTGTGGTGGCCTTTCTTCTGATGCAGCAGCCCGATCTCGGCGCAACGGCAGTGGTTGCGGCGGAAATCATGGGGGTGCTCTTTCTGGGCGGCCTCTCCATGAACATCTTCCTGTCGGTGGGTGCGGTCGTCATCGCCTTTGTTGGCGGCATGATCTACATGACGCCCTGGAGGCTCTCGCGCGTGCTTGCCTACCTCGATCCCTGGAGCGAGGAATACGTGCTCGGGCAGTCCTATCAGCTTTCGCACTCCCTGATCGCTTTCGGCCGCGGGGAACTCTTCGGCGTGGGACTGGGCGGGTCGGTGGAAAAACTTAATTACCTTCCCGAGGCCCATACGGACTTCATCATGGCCGTGATTGCCGAAGAGACGGGTTTTGCCGGTGTTATCCTTGTCCTTTTCATTTTTTACTGGCTCATTCGCCGGGCGTTTGAAATCGGACGCCAGGCAATCAAGCTTGAGCGCTACTTCGCGGGGCTTCTCGCGCAGGGCGTTGGGCTTTGGTACGGCGTGCAGGTGATCATCAACGTGGGCGTGGCCTCGGGGGCGCTGCCGACGAAGGGGCTGACGCTTCCTTTCGTGAGCTTCGGAGGTTCGGCGCTTCTTTCCTCGATGATCGCCATCGGACTCCTTCTGCGCGTCGACCGTGAAAACAAAATTCTGATGCGTGGAGGTCAGGTGTGACGACGGAAAAAAATACAAATAAGGAACGCGTTCTCGTTATCGCCGCCGCCGGTACGGGCGGGCACGTGATGCCCGGTCTTGCCGTGGCGCGCGTAATGAAGGAGCGCGGCTGGAGAATCGTCTGGATCGGCACGACGACGGGCATGGAAGGCGGGCTCGTTGAGCGCGAGGGAATCGAATTCCATGCGCTCAACTTCCAGGGCGTGCGCGGGAAGGGCCTTGCCGGAGCCGTCAAGGGCGGCATCAAGATGCTTAAAGCCATCTGGGAGAGCCGCGCGCTTCTTAAAAAAATCAAGCCCGACCTTGTCTTTTCAACGGGCGGCTACGTCGCCGTGCCCGTGGGTTTCGCCGCACAGAATCTGAAGCGCCCGATTGTTCTCATGAACTGCGACGCCGATCTCCTGATGTCCACCAATACGCTCATGCCCTTTACGAGCGCGCTCGCCTGCGGGTTTGCGGGCGGAGCCCGTACGTTTGCCGGGGCGAAGGGGCATACCACCGGGAACCCCGTGCGCGCGGAAATTGCGGCGCTCCCCGCCCCTGCGGAGCGCCTCGCGGGCCGCTTCGGGCCGCTGCGCCTTTTTGTTTTCGGCGGCAGCCTCGGCGCTCAGGTGCTGAACGACGTTCTGCCTGAAGCGATTGCGAAGATTCCTCCGGAAAATCGCCCGATCGTGCTCCATCAGACCGGACGCAGCCGGGATGAAGCCGTGCGCGAGCACTATGCGCGCTTGGGCGTTCAGGCCGAAGTGGTGCCCTTCATCGACGATATGGGGGCGCGCTACCGCGAGAGCGATCTGGTCATCTGCCGCTCCGGGGCAACGAGCTGCTCGGAACTCTGCGCTGCGGGCGCAGCGGCCGTCCTTGTTCCCTTCATTGCGAAGACGACGCGCCACCAGCTCGGCAACGCCAGATATCTTGCCGACAGGGGCGCCGCGTGGCTCGTCGAGCAGCCGCAGTTCACGGCCGATCACGTGGCCGAACTCATTGCCGGCATGACCCGCGAAAAGATTCTTCCGGTGGCTGAAGCCGCCCGCAGCATTGCGGTTCCTGATGCTGCCAAAAATGTCGCCGACCTGATCGAGGAGACGCTTGCCGCGCGCGAAGGCGCAAAGCATTGACCGGGCAGAGGCGCTCCCCCAAGGTCGCGGATAAAAAACATCAAAGGAAAGAATGTGAAGTTTCTCGTTAATCACCTCCACTTCGTCGGCATCGGCGGCGCGGGCATGAGCGGCATCGCTGAGGTGCTCCTCAATCTCGGCTACGTCATCAGCGGTTCGGACATTGCCCGGACGGCCGTCACCGAGCGCCTGCAGGAGCTCGGCGCCCGCATCTATCTCGGGCACGACAAGAAGCACATCCGCGGTGCGGATGCGGTCATTGTTTCCTCGGCCGTGAAGGCCGACAATCCGGAAGTGGTCGCCGCCCGCGAGCTCGGCATCCCGGTGGTGCCGCGCGCGGTGATGCTCGCCGAGCTGATGCGCCTGAGGCGCGGCATTGCAATAGCGGGCGCGCACGGGAAGACCACCACGACGTCGCTTACCGCCTCGCTCCTCGCAGCGGGAGGTCTCGACCCCACCTTCGTGATCGGCGGGAAGTTGAATTCCGCGGGCGCGAATGCGCGTCTTGGAACGGGTGAATTCCTCGTTGCGGAAGCCGATGAATCGGACGCCTCTTTCCTCAACCTCACGCCCGTGATCTCAGCGGTCACCAATATCGACGAAGATCACATGGATACCTACGGGCATGATTTCGAACGCCTGAAGAGCGCCTTCGTCGACTTTCTGGAGCGCCTTCCCTTCTACGGCGTTGCGGTTCTCTGCATGGACGACCCCAACGTACGCGAAATCCGGCCGCGGGTCACCAAGCCCGTGATCGGCTACGGGCTTTCCCCGGAAGCCAACGTGCGCGCGATCGATGTCGAGGCGGCGGGCACGCAGATGCGCTTTACGGTGCTCCGGCCCGACCATCCGCCGCTTCCGGTCACGCTCAATCTTCCGGGCGTGCACAACGTGAGAAATGCGCTCGCGGCCATCGCGATCGCAACCCTCGCGGGCGTGAAGGACGCCGATATCGTGAAGGGGCTCCTCGAATTCCGCGGCGTCGGCAGGCGCTTTGCTCAGTACGGCGACATTCCGATCCGGGATGCCGAAGGGAAAATCACGGGGAGCTTCACGCTGATCGACGATTACGGTCATCATCCGCACGAAATGGCGGCGACGCTCGCTGCCGTGCGCGGCGCGTTCCCGGGCCGCCGCATCATCGTTGCCTTCCAGCCCCATCGCTATACGCGCACGCGCGACTGCTTCGATGCGTTCGTGAAGGTTCTTGAGGATGTGGATGGACTCGTGCTCGCAAACGTCTACCCCGCGGGCGAGGATCCGATTGAGGGCGCGGACAGCGACCATCTCGCCCGGGCGATTGCCGCGCAGGGATATCACGAGCCCGTGGTCGTCAATGTTGAGGATGTCCCTCAAAGCGTGCGCGCCATTGCAAGGGACGGCGACGTCGTGATCACGATGGGCGCAGGGTCGATCGGCAAGGCGGCGCCGAAGATTGCGGGGCTCGCCTGAGAAGAGAAAGGAGCAGGAGAAATCATGACCAGTATGTTGAATCGCGTGGTGGTGCTTCAGGGCGGCATTTCGTCTGAGCGCGAGGTGTCGCTGCTTTCGGGCAGGGGCGTTGCGGATGCGCTTCGCGCCAAGGGTCTCGATGTGGATGTCTGGGATCCGGCAACCGACAGCGTCGGGATGCTCGAGGAAGGCGGCTATGACGCAGCCTTCATCGCGCTTCACGGGAAGCTCGGCGAAGACGGATCCATCCAGGGGCTTCTCAATTGCCTGGGCCTCCCCTATACGGGACCGGGCGTTGCCGCCTCTGCAATTGCGATCGATAAGGAAATGACGAAGGCGATCTGGAGCGACGCCGGCATTCCCGTTCCTGCCGGCGCGCGGCTTTCCGCCCGTTCGAGCGATGCGGAGCTTCTATCCGCCATCGACGCTTTCGGAAAGACGGGCCTCGTGGTGAAGCCCGGGCACGACGGATCCTCGATCGGCGTGACGAAGATCCTCCCCGAAGCGCTTTCGCTCGAGAGCCTGCGCGAAGCCGTAAGGAATGCGGCCGCGTGCGATGCGGGCGAAGTGCTCGCCGAGGAATACATCCAGGGCCGCGAATTCACGGTTGCCGTGCTTGACGGCGAGGCGCTCCCCGTCATTGAAATCATTGCGCCGGAGGGAAGCTACGACTTCCAGAACAAGTACTACACCGACTCCGTTCGCTATGAATGTCCGGCGAAGCTCTCCGAAGCGGAATCGGCGGCGCTTCGCGCCGCCTGCGAAAAGGCCTTCCGGACGCTCGGCTGCCGCGGCTGGTCGCGCATCGACGCGATGCGCCGTCCCGAGGGCGGCTTTGCGCTTCTTGAGATCAATACCTCCCCGGGAATGACGCCGCACTCGCTCGTGCCGATGGCGGCCCGGAGCGTGGGGCTTGATTACGGCGAGCTCTGCCTGAAAGTGCTTGGGCTCGCTCAAACGGATTAATCAGGAACGCGCGGGACTGTGGAGGATCACAAGAACACGCCGAGAAGCATCTCCTACAAGGGAGAAGCGCTCGAACAGATACCGCTCACCGGTGCGCCCAACGTGCCGGAGAGCGGCGCTCATCCTCAGGAAACGCGTTCGAGAAGCGTTGTCTGGATTCTTGCCGCTCTTCTTGCCGCCGCCGCGCTCGCGGTCGCGTATTTTCTGGCGCCCGCCGTGACGGGGCTCGACTACGTCAGGATCCACCGGCTCGAGATGAAGGGCGATACGGCCAAAGTGCCGCTCCCGCGCCTCAAGGAGGTGGTGGAGCCCGAGCTCGAGGGGAAGTCCTATTTCACGACGGATATTGCCGCCGTGCGGGCGGCTGCGGAAACCGTTCCCTGGGTGAAGCATGCATCCGTGCGGCGCATCTGGCCCGACAGAATAGAGATCGACATCACGGTCTACGAGGCCGTGGCGCAGCTCGAGGATGGTCGTCTCATCAGCATTGAGGGAAAGCTTTTTTCGGCCAATCCCGAGGAAGGCGCGGAAGCCGGAAATCTTCCGACCTTTTCCTGTGCGGCCGAGGATGTGCCGGAGCTTCTGAGGCGTTATCGACGCTTTACGTCGCTCTTCGGCGACCTGCCCTTCCGCATTACGGCGCTTTCGCTTTCGGACCGGGGAAGCTGGTCGCTCGTCATTCAGGGACCGAGGATTCCGCCTACCCGGGTGGAGCTCGGACGCGATACGGCGGGGTCTCCTGTGGAAGAGCGCGTGAGGCAGGTGGCGGCAGCCTATCCCAGGATGGAAGAGCTGCTGGGCGGGCCCCCGTCCTCCATCGACGCGCGCTATCGGCGCGCCATTGCCGCGGGCAAGGTGGACAGAAAGGCTCTTGAATCCTATCTGGAGGAAAATGCCCGGTCGGAGGAAAAAAAGGAGCCCGCAGCCGCGCCGCTCGAGAGCCCGGCAGCCGCCCCTTCAGGCGAACCCGATGCGCTGAGTCCGGAAAGCGCTCCGGATGCGGATGATTCCGCAGACAGCACGGAGCTTGAAGCGCCGGAACCCCCCTCCACGGAACGTTCGGAAAAGCCATGAAGCAGCAGAAGGAAAATAAGGAATTTTTCGCCGCCCTTGATGTCGGCTCCGACAAGGTGCTCTGTCTGGTCGCCCGTCCCGGGGATGAACCGGAAATGCTGCGCGTGATCGGCATCGGCAATACGCCGTCGTCAGGCGTCAGGAACGGCTGCGTGGTGGACGTCACGGCCGCTGTGAGTTCGATCCGGCAGGCCGTGAGGGAAGCAGGCTTCACGGCGGGCGTTGAGATTTCGGGCGTCTGGGCGGCGATCGGCGGTCATACGCTCAAAAGCGCCAACTGCACGGGACAGGCGGTGCTGCGCGGGCGCGAAGTCACGCGCGAGGATGTCGAGCAGGCTGAACTGAATGCCCGGCAGTCCGCGCTTCGCGAGATGAAGGGCGAGAGCCTCCTGAAGCTCATTCCTCAGGGGTATCGCTGCGGCGACCTCGTGACCGACAAGCCCGTGGGCCTTGTGGGCCAGAAGCTCGAGGCCGACGTGCATGCGCTCTACGGCTCGAGAACGAATGCCAACAACCTCAAGCACGCCATTCAGCGCGTGGGGCTCGAACTCATCAACTACGAGCCGCACCCCTGGGCGGCCGCGCAGGCGGTGCTCTCGGAAACAGAGAAAACGTGCGGAACCGCCCTCATCGATATCGGAGCGGAGACGACCTCTCTCATCGTTTTCCGCGAGGGCCGCATTCTCTTTACGGATGTGCGTCCCTGGGGGGCGGAGCACTTCACGCGCGATCTTGCGATCGTGCTCGGCATCAGCCTCGAGGACGCCGAGGCGCTTAAGCTCCGTTCGGGCGAGTGCCGGCTTTCGCAGGTGCTCCCCGGAGAAATCGTGCAGATTGAAGTGCACGGGCGCACGACGCGTCCTTATGCGCGGGATCTCCTCGTGAAGACGCTTTCCTCGCGCGTGCGGCAGTTTTTCGGCATCTACCGCAAGATGCTCGCCGACGCGGGCGTGCTCGACCAGATCGAGCTGGTGGTGCTCACGGGCGGCGGCGCCATGCTGCGGGGTATCGGAGAGGAGGCCAAGGCGATTCTCGACAAGCACGTGCGAATCGGAATCCCAGAGCGGGTTGAGGGCGAAAGCCCGCTCCTGCAGCGCTCGGACGCCGCCGTTGCGGCGGGGCTCGCGGTCTGCGCCTTGAGGGAGAGTCTCTCGGGACCCGAACGCGCGTTCGGCATGCGGCGAAGCATGAGCTTTCTCGGGGGACTCAAGACCTTCTTCCTGGGCGACTATTGAGAAAGATCTTCGCTTCAGACAGTTTTCCCCTAACGGACACACAGTTTTTTTTGAATGGCGGGAGGCTTCCCGCCATCCGCAGAATTCGTAGATAATTTGCAGACTTTTCCATCAGAGGTTGAAATGGCTTTCGAAGTTCTCCCTGAATTTGATCCGCTGAAAACCGTCATCAAGGTGATCGGCGTGGGCGGCGGCGGCGGCAATGCCGTCGAGCACATGATTACGCACGGCGCCAAGAGCATTGAGTTCATTGCGGCCAATACGGATCATCAGGCCCTGCAGCGCTCGAAGGCGCACGTCAATATTCAGCTCGGCAGCACCGGGCTCGGCGCGGGCGCCCGTCCTGAAATCGGCGCCGCTGCCGCGCAGGAAAAGCGCGAGCAGGTGGCCGAGGCGATCCGCGGCGCCAATCTCCTTTTCATTACCGCCGGCATGGGCGGCGGCACGGGCACGGGCGCGGCGCCCGTGATCGCCGAAATTGCGAAGGAAATGGGAATTCTCACCGTCGCCGTCGTGACGAAGCCCTTCAGCTTCGAAGGCGCCCGCCGCATGCGTACGGCCGAACAGGGCATTGAGAACCTGAAGGCGAAGGTCGACTCGATGATCGTCATCCTCAACGAGAAGCTCGAGGAGGAATGCCCGCCCAATGCGACGATGAAGGAGTGCTTTGAGACTTCCAACGAAGTGCTCTACAAGGCCTGCGTCGGCATCGCCGAGATCATCCATACGCCGGGCACGATCAATGTCGACTTCGAAGACCTGAAGACCGTCATGAGCGAGCGCGGAAGTGCCATCATCGGTCTCGCGACGGCCTCCGGTCCCGACCGCGCGCGCGTCGCTGCCGAAAAGGCGATTGCCTGCCCGCTCCTCGAAGGCGCGAACCTTCAGGGCGCCCGCGGCATGCTCGTCTACTTTACGGGCGACGACAGCCTTACGCTCGCGGAAATCCGCGAGGCGATGGGCGTGCTCAATACCTTCGTCGCCAAGCAGGCCAACGTCATCTTCGGTTCGGCCATTTCAGAGGAAATGGGCGACGAGGTGCGCGTGACCGTGGTGGCGACGGGTCTTGACCGTCCGTTTGAACCGGGTGAAGCGCCTGATACGTCGAGCGGCACGGAAGCGCCCGACGTCGGTCAGGGGCTCCCCGCCGGCGCCATCCCGCAGATTGACGGCGCCGCCTATACGGCGCCGACCCTCGGCGCGGCTTCCATTCCTTCGGAGAAGCCGGCTGCCGGAACGGATGCCGCTCAGGTCGAGCGGAAGGTCCCCGAACCCGTCACTGTTCCTTCTGGCGGCGGCTATGCCATTCCGACCTATCTGCGCTCGAACGGGAGCTGACGCCAAATGTTTTCTCAGCGCACGCTCGGCGAATCGGTTGCGGCTGTCGGCATCGGGCTTCATAGCGGCAGAAAGATCCGCCTCGTTCTGAGGCCCGCCCCGGCCGATACCGGGATCGTCTTTCGCCGCGTGGACCTTGAGCCGCCGGTTGATATTCCCGCCGAGCCCCTCAATGTGAACGACACCCGCATGGCGACGACCGTCAATGTGGGGCGCGCTGCCGTTGCGACGATCGAGCATCTGATGAGCGCCTTCAGCGGACTCGGCGTCGACAACTGCATCGTTGAGGTGAATGCTCCCGAGATCCCCGTCATGGACGGCTCGGGCGCAAGCTTTGTCTACCTTCTTCACAGCGCCGGGATCGTCGAGCAGAATGCCGCGAGAAAGTTCGTGCGGATTCTGAAGCCGATTGAGGTGCGCGAGGGCGACAAGCTCGCGAGACTCGAACCCCATGAGGGCTTCCGGCTTTCCTTCCGGATTGCGTTCGGACATCCGGCGATTGATGCGACCGATCAGTATGCCGACATTGACTTTTCACGCGTCAACTACGAGCAGGCGGTTGCGCACTGCCGTACCTTCGGCTTCGTGCAGGACGTGGAAATGCTGAGGCGCATCGGCCTCGCCCAGGGCGGGTCGCTCGACAACGCCATCGTGATGGACGAGTTCCGCGTCCTCAATCCCGGGGGACTCCGCGAACAGGCGGAGTTCGTGAAGCATAAGATCCTCGACGCCATGGGGGATCTTTATGTCCTGGGCGCGCCGCTTCTCGCCCACTACATTGCCGAAAAGTCGGGGCACGGACTCAACAATCAGCTCCTGAGAAAGCTTCTTGCGACGCCCGATGCCTGGGAAGAGGTGACGTTTGAGCATGCCAAGGACTGCCCGGTCGATTTCTGGCCGCAGCCTGCGGCCGTGTCGCCCGAGGAAGATTCCGTGAAGTCGGACCGTTCCGGGAATACGCCGCTCTGAGGCATCCCGATTCCCTGAAGAAGAAAAGCCCGTACGCTTCCATCAGAAGAACGGGCTTTCCCTTTTTTCAGTCAATGAAGGCGGCAGGCCTCAGAGCTTCGCGAGGCGAGCGGAAAAGAGGTTGGCTTTTTGGTCGAGCTCGAGCGCAAGGCGCTTTATCTGCGCTTCATCGGCGAGCGGATTGGCGGCGAGGCTTTCGACCTGAGCGAGAAGATTCGAGAGCGCCTCAAATTCCCGCGTGAAGGCTTCGTGGCGCTCGCGCCGTCTGAGCATGCGCTCGCGCACGTCGCCCAACTCCGGGCGAAGTGCGGCATCCGCTTCCGAAGGGAGAAGATTCGGGTCCGGTGCGCGGGGAAGACGATCCTTCCAGACGGGGAGAATGTCCCGGAGAATCTGAAGCTTCTCGTGAATTTCGTTCGGGCCCCCGGGAAGGGCTTCGGCGGGCTTCAACGCTCTCCCTGCCTTTTTGCTTTTTTCCTCTGCTTCTTTTTCTTTTCGGGCCTTTTCGGCCTCTTCCCTGCGCACGCGTTCAGCTTCAGCCGATTCCATCGTGAGCGGGGGAAGCTTCGGCGCTGCTTCGCTTCGTGCGGCTTCCGCGAGGTCGAAGGCATTCGCGAGCGACTTTTCGAGCGCAGCGATGAGGATGCTCGGGGATGTTTTTTCGCCGGAGACATTTCTCGGAGACGAGAGGACGGACGAAAAATCCCTGAGCGCATCCTCCGCCTTCTGAATGAGCGCGCGGCGTTCGCGCCAGAGCCGGAGCCTTGCGAGCTGACGGTCTCTTAAGGCGCCCGTTTCGGGTGAGAGCGCCGCTTCTTCCGCTGTCGGAATGATGCTTTCGTTGGGCGAAATGCCGAGCGCGGATAGGATGGCGCGGAGATGTTCGCGCAGAATGCCTGCCAGCGCCTCGAGCCGCGCCTCGGCGGGATTTTCGCCCGGGAGCTCCCCTTCCGGGAGGCTCGAGCGCAGCATTTCAGCGGCTTCCTTCAGGTATTCCGATTCGGACGCGAGGCTGTTGAGCTCGCTTTCATCTTCCGGGCGGCGAAGGTCGATTTTGCGCAGTTCCGCAAAGTCGGACGCCAGCGCTGATGCCGAGAAGCTCCGGGGTATGCGGAGTTTCGGCCGGTCGCCCTCCAGCGTCTTTTCGAGCGCCTCGAGCTTGAGGAAGGCCCCGGAGAGCTTTTCTTCAATGTCTGATCGCGAATTCCAGATGAGAAGGAGCCGCGAACTCTGAGGAGAGAGCGCTTCTTCGGGCGCTTTCTCGCCTTTTTTCCGGGCTTCTGCTAGACGGGCTATGTCGGCGGCAAGCGTTTCGTCGCCGGCAGCAATGTCGCCTGCGGGAGGAAGCAGATCACGGGCCTTCTGGAGCTCTTTTCGCGTGACGCGGATTTCGGCGAGGAGCTTCGCAAGACTCTCGCGGAGCTTCTCGCGAAGCGCCATATTGGGGGGCGGCGCGGAAAGACCGGCCCGGAGCGCCATGGCGCGCTCCTCATCGGATTCCCTTGAGGGCGTTTTCGCGTTCCCGCTGCTTTGCTTTTCCTCCTCGACCTCGGCGAGAAGGCGCTCCCCGGCGTCCTTCACCTGCCGGAGGGCTGACGACAGTCTGCGGGCAAATTGAATGACGTCGTCTCTGAGCGCCTCAAAGTCGACGGCTTCCTTTTCCTTCCCGGCCATTGCGCGGGATTCGAGTTCGCCGAGAACGGGCTCGAGCGCCTTTTTTTCCGCTTCGGCTGCCGAGGCGGCCTTTTCAAATGCCGCGCGACGCGCGATGCGCTTCAGCATTCTTTCCCGTACGCCGGCTAGTTCCGGGCTCGCCGCGGCAGCGGCTTCTTCGGGAACGAGATGCGGATCGGGTGCGTGAGGGAGCTTCTCGCGGAGGGCCTTCGCCTCTTGCGCGAGTTTTTCAAGCCGTTCGTGCTGGGCCGTAATGGCGGTCAGCACCGCGAGCGGGAGCTCTTCCGGGCCTGGCTCGAGCGTATGCGCGAGCGCGCGGATCTGTTCGCGCAGCTCCGGGTTGATGAGCTTCTCGGCCGCGGCGAGGAGCTCCGCAGCCGCAATGATCGAGGGCGTTCGCACAGGCGAGGTTTTTTCGATTTCCTCTTCCGGGGTGCGCCTGCCGCGCAGCCTGAATTCAACGCCGAGGACGGGAACGCCGTCGGCGACGAGCTTTCCAAGAAGCCGCTTGGAGAGGTTTCTGAGTCTCGAAAGCTGTGCGGCGCTGTCGGTGATGAAGACCGCTTTGTTGTTTTCAATCCGTACGCCCCGGCCGGTCTCGTAGTCGAGCGCAAGCCCCATGGCTTTGATGATGGGCGCGACGGCTTTCCCGGCCTGCAGGGAGAGCGCATAGGATTGAACCAGATCTGCCGTGCGTGAGCTTTGTTCGAGCGAGCGCTGCGGGGAACGGAAGCCCCGGCGCTTCAGCTGAAAATCGGCGGGCATGCGGCGCAATTTCGGCACGGCGAAACCTCAGAAAACGATGCGTAAAGAAAACTTTCCTTGCCAAATCCGGGATGCATTAAGGTATTGATCCGCCGCAATCTGCGATAATCCTGCGGTTACGCTGTGGGAAGCTCTTGCCCGGCGGCAGGAAAGCTGCGGGCAGAGGAGACGATGACAGCTCATCAAAGCCCGCTTCATTGAAGTGAAGAGTCTACCCAAAGTCTGCGAGTCTTCCCGCGAAAGCCTTTCGCGGCGGCGCAACCCGTTACCGGTCCCCGTGACGTCCTGAGGATTCCCCCGGACGGCTTCTTTTTTTGCGGACCAGAGAATTCCGAGCTAAGAACAATGTTTGACGAACTTTTAACCAAGATCTTCGGCAGCCGCAACGACCGGCTGATTAAGCAGTATCAGCGCAAGGTGGCGCAGATCAATAAGCTTGAACCTGCCATCCAGGCGCTTTCGGATGCCGAACTCCAGGGAAAGACGCAGGAATTCCGCGACCGCATCGCCAAGGGAGCGACGACCGACGAGCTTCTGCCTGAAGCCTTCGCCGTGATGCGCGAAGCTTCCCGGCGCGTGCTCGGCATGCGTCACTTCGACGTGCAGCTGATCGGCGGCATGGTGCTCAATGACGGCAAGATTGCTGAAATGCGCACGGGCGAAGGCAAAACGCTGACGGCGACGCTTGCCGTCTACTTGAATGCCCTTCCGGGCAAGGGCTGCCACGTGGTGACGGTGAACGACTACCTCGCCTCGCGCGACGCGGACTGGATGGGACGCGTCTACAACTGGCTCGGTCTTACGGTCGGCAAGATCCTTTCGCAGCAGGATACGGAAACGAAGCGCGCGGCCTATGCGTGCGACATTACGTACGGCACGAACAACGAGTTCGGCTTCGACTACCTGCGCGACAACATGGAGTACGACATCAAGGGGCGTCGTCAGAGAGGCCTCTACTACGCGATCGTCGACGAAGTGGACTCCATTCTGATCGATGAGGCGAGGACGCCCCTCATCATTTCCGGCCCTGCCGACGACAACACGGATCTCTACATCAAGATCAATGAGATCCCGCCGCTCCTCACCCGCCAGACCGAGGAAAAGGGACCGGGCGACTACTGGGTGGACGAAAAGGCCCACCAGGTCTACATCTCCGAAGCCGGCCACGAGAAGCTCGAGAAGATTCTTTCCGAGCGCGGTCTCGTCGCCCCCGGCGAATCGCTTTATTCGCCGAAGAACATCATCCTCATGCACCACCTGATGGCCTCGCTCAAGGCCCATACGCTCTTCCATCGCGATCAGCAGTACGTGGTGCAGAACGGCGAAATCGTGATCGTCGACGAATTCACCGGTCGTCTGATGCCGGGCCGCCGCTGGAGCGAAGGCATCCACCAGGCCGTTGAGGCGAAGGAAGGCGTGCGCATCCAGCAGGAAAACCAGACGATGGCGTCGATCACCTTCCAGAACTACTTCCGCATGTACGAGAAGCTCTCGGGCATGACCGGCACGGCCGATACGGAAGCCTATGAGTTCCAGGACATCTACGGCCTTGAAACGGTCGTGATTCCGACGCACCGGAAGATGATCCGCATCGACGAGCAGGACAAGGTCTACCGCACCGTTCAGGAAAAGTACAACGCGATCGTGAAGGACGTGAAGGCCTGCCACGAGAAAGGCCAGCCGGTGCTCCTCGGCACGACCTCGATTGAAAATTCCGAGCTCCTCTCGAACCTCCTCACGAAGGAAGGGATTCCGCACAACGTGCTCAATGCCAAGCAGCACGAAAAGGAAGCCCAGATCGTTCTCGAAGCCGGTCGTCCCGGCATGGTGACGATTGCGACCAACATGGCCGGCCGCGGCACGGACATCGTGCTCGGCGGCGGCATCAACAAGGCGGTCGACGAAATCGAGCTCGACGAGTCGCTCACGCCCGAACAGAAGGCCGAGAAGGTTGCCAAGGTGAAGGCCGAGTGGCAGGTGCTCCACGATGAGGTGGTGAAGGCGGGCGGCCTTCGCATCATCGGCAGTGAACGTCATGAATCGCGCCGCATCGACAATCAGCTGCGCGGCCGTGCAGGCCGTCAGGGCGACCCGGGGTCGTCGTGCTTCTATCTTTCGATGGAAGACCAGCTCCTGCGCATCTTCGGCGGCGACCGCATGCGCGCCATTGCAGACCGTCTGAAGCTCGAGCCCGGCGTCGCGATCGAATCGAAGATGCTTACCCGCATGATCGAGTCGGCGCAGCGCAAGGTCGAAGGCCGCAACTACGACATCCGCAAGCAGCTCCTTGAGTTCGACGACGTTCAGAACGACCAGCGTCACGAGATCTACGGGCTTCGCAACGAGATTCTCGAATCCTCGGATTCTTCCGAAATGGTGAAGAACCTCCGCGAGGGTTATTTCCAGGATCTCTTCAGAAGCTATGTTCCTGCCGATACGGTTGAGGAGCAGTGGGATCTCAACGGACTTTCCGAAAAGCTCAAGAACGAATTCGGCATCGAGGTTCCGTTCCGGAAGATGCTCGACGAAAACGAGCAGACGACCGACGAGGATCTCCTCACGGCGCTTCTCGCCCGCGTGAACGAAATCTACGAGGCGAAGGAAAAGCTGGTCGGCCACGAAGCGTTCGCAAGCTTCACGCGCTCGGTGCTCCTGCAGGTGATCGACCAGCTCTGGCGCCAGCACATCGCGGCGCTTGACGCGCTGCGTCAGGGCATCTATCTGCGCGGCTACGCGCAGAAGCAGCCGAAGCAGGAATATAAGCGCGAAGCCTTCAGCATGTTCGAGCGCCTCCTCGACTCGATTCGCGAAACGCTCGTCTCGGTCGTCATGCGCGTTGAAATCAAGCTCCCTGAGGAAGCTCAGGCCGCAGCGGACGCCAATATCGAGCAGGGCGAGGCGCGCGCGGATGCGGCTCGTCTTGCGGACGGCGGTTCGACCACCGATCCGATGCCGCAGGATGAGGGAAGCTCGCTTGACCTTCTTTCCGACGAGGAAAAGGAAGCGCGTCTGCGCGAACTCTTCCGTCATGTCGGGCGCAATGACCCGTGCCCGTGCGGTTCCGGAAAGAAGTTCAAGGACTGTCACGGAAAGCTTCAGTGATCTGAAGTCTTTCTGCGCCTGAAAACGCGCATCCATTCGCCCGGCCGGATTCCCGCACAGAGGACCCGCCGGGCGATTTCGTTTCTCGGGGGAATATTTCATGATCCGCATCGGGAGCAGCTTTCACGTGCTGGGCATTCGGTTTCAGAGCGACCCTGCCGGCATCGTCTTTGCGGCGGATCTCCGGCGCGGAACGGAGTGGACGGCGCGCACTGCCGGGCGGTCGCTTTCCGCCGGCGCCCCGCGCGAGGACGGGTCAGCGGCACGCATTCAATGGGCGGCTGCGGAGAAGCGCCGCGCATTTGCGGAGAAGCTCTTTATCTCGATGTCTGTCGGCATTGCCGGATTCGGGCCGCTCTCGGATCAGACGGCGCTGGCGCTCGAGGCCGCTGCATCCGGGGTCCTGGGCGTTGAGAAGGAAAAACTCATTGCTGCGGCGGCCGGTCCCGTGCTCGAGCACTATCCGGTCGGAAGCATGATGGAGGCGCTTCAGTCCGCACGCTCCCAGCCTGCTCTTGACGAGCCTCTGGGCAGGAACGTTGATGCGCTGGGGCTTCCCTTTCGAATTGCAGAAGGTGCGCTCGACATGAGCGCAGCGGTTTTCCATTCCGAACGCACCGGAGGAGAAGTCTGGATTGCTGCAGCGAGCGCGGGCATCGGGCGCGAGGTGCTGGAAGGCGTCCGCGACCGGCTATGGCTCGCCGGGCCCGCCGCCTGGCGGGCATCGTCCGGAATCCATCCGGGCGATACGCTCATCCTCCTTGCCACGGGCGCCTCGCCGATTGCGGAAGTTGCATCGGAAGAGGACCCGAGGACGGAATCCGTAATTGCGGGGCTCTCCACCGCGCTCGCGCAGCTCGTGCGGAAGCGCGCCCTTGCTGCAGGTGGCCGGGTGCCCTTCGGGCTCTTCGGCGCGGAAACGCCTCAGGAAGCGGAAGCCGCGGCGGGCGTACTGGCGCGTTTTATTCCGGGAATTCTGCGGAGCCTCTCAGGTGATTTGAGAGGGAAACGCGTTGGCGAAACGCTCCTTGACGGTCTCCGGTGTGCGCTCCTCTCTGCACCGCTTTCGGGGCTTGAGCGCGCGCCGATTCGTGTGACCATCGGAGAAATGCTGCTTTCTCCCGGCCTCAGAGCGGCAGCACCCCTTCCGGAAAGCCTTCTTCAGTCCTGGCGGGAGGGACGCGCCGAACTTCGGATAGATCTGGGGCGAGGCGCCTGCGGCGCCGTCTTCTGGGCCTGAAGCGCGTTTCTGGAAGCGGCCGGCTTGTCCTGATGGGGAAAGCTCGGAGGCAGTGTTGGATTACGGCCTTCCGGCATCGGACGCTTCCCTTGCCTCTTCCCTGCGTTCTTCGTTGGCGAGAACTTCTTTCATGGCGCGTTCTGTTTTGACTGCCCTCAGGAAATAGAGAAGCGCCGCGAGCGTGAGCGCAAACCAGAGCACAAAGCCGTAGGCAATGGCGTCAAGTCCTGCGCTCTTGCCGAACAGCATGATGACGATGTTCGGAATGCAGGTGCCCATGTAGCTGATGAGGTAGAGCGCTGCGAGAAGACGCGCGCGCTCCATGATGCGCGAGCCTTCAAGCAGCATCTTGAAGGAGGCCGCCGTGAGCGCGCCCTGGGTGGCGCCGCAGACAAGCGCAAAAGCGATGAAGAGCTCCGGTAGCCGCCAGGCGACCGAAAGGAAAGTTCCGCATCCGGTGATGACGTAGAGAAGCCCCACCGGCGCAAAGACCTTAAGCGGTGGGAATTTAGCGGCGGCAAAGGCGCCGAGCGCATTGGGGAGCACCAATGAGATGTAGACGAGGCCCGAGAGGAGCGCGATCGGGGCGTCGGCGCCCCAGAGCCCTTCGGCAACTCTTGCAGAGAATCCCTGAAAGAAGCATGTGAGCGCAGAGGTGCCGACAAAACCGGTTGCGGCGAGCGCCAGTCTCCTTCCGTAGCCCGGAGGCGGCATGACGGAGGGCTTCAGGATTCCTTTTTTCGCGCTTTTCGTCGTGACGGTTTCGCTCGCGAGGAATACCAGCACGGAGACCATCAGCTCGAGGAGGAGTACCGAGAAGAAGAGCCTGCGGGTGCCTGCTATCTGCGTTTCAATGGCAACGCCCGCGCCGATGGTCGCGATGACGAAGCCCGCGAGCGGCCCTGATGAGCTCACGGCTGTCGCGAGCCAGCTGCGTTTCGGAGGCGCACTGTCGACGCACCAGCTCATGGCAGCCGTTGTCGTAATGCCGCAGGCAAGCCCCTGAAGCAGGCGCCCTGCCATCAGAAAGGCGGGTGAATCTGCTGCAAGGAAGAAGGCGCAGGCCGAGAGCCCGAAGAGGAGGGAAATGAAAACCGCACCCCGTCGGCCGATCACTTCGGAGAGCCTTGCAAAGAAGAGAAGCGAACAGGCGTTTCCCACCACGTAGAGGAGCACCGTCATGCCGATAGCGGCAGTAGAAAGCCCGAATTCGCGCGTCCACGTGCTCATGAGGGGCACTGGGAGCGCCGAGGCGCCGAAGGCAATGAGGACCGTAAGCGATGCCGCTGAAAAGGTAAGGTTCTGACGGGGAAGAATGGAAGATGTCTGGAGAGACATTCAGGACTCCGGAAAAAATGATTCCGGAAGTCTATGAAGGCATGAGGGTCGGAAGCGTTGAAGAAAATCTCGAAAAATAGACTGAAAGTCTCAACTTTCTCATCGGACGCGTGAAAATCCTGAATGCCTAGCTTCCAAGACGTTTTGATAAACGACTGCCGGAACGATGCCTGCAGATCGTGCAGATTTGAGTGGTCCTGAACTTGCAAAACGTGCAATTTCAACGTGATCTATATCTGCAGATCGTGTATAAATTTTTATAGTTTAATGAAAAATAAGAAAAATATTTTGTGAATGAACCAAAAGCTTTTCGAGCTCGATTCACTTCTATCATTCTTTAGCTTTCGCCGGAAGATTTCGTGCCGGCTGCCTCATAAAGCGCGCTTGCGAGCGTCGCTTTGAGCCATTCCCGGGATCTTTCCCGGCTTTCCTTCGGCGTCATGCCTTCATGCCGCCGGAAAGCTCTTCCGAATGCGGAGGAGGATTTGAAGCCGAGCGAGGCCGCGATGGCTTTCACGGGTTCATCCGTGTCGCGCAGGCGCTGAACGGCAAGTCGAATGCGCCAGCGCACCAGGTATTCCATGGGCGGCGTGCCGAGAATGCGGCGGAAGTGGTCCGCGAATCGCGGGCGCGACATGTTGGCGGCTTCGGCGAGCATGCTGAGGGTCCATTCGCGGGCCGGGTCATTGTGAATGCGCCAGAGCACCGGGACGAGCCTGCGGTCCTTCATTGCAAGGAAGAGGCCGGCTCTGCCGGCATCAGGGAGCCGCAGCGCAAAACGGATGACGTCGAGCATGACGAGGTCGATCAGGCGGCTCGCGGCGTATTCGGATCCGGGCTCGCGCCCGAGGCGCTCGAAATGGATGATGCGCATCATCCTTCGAATCGAATCACCGCCTTCGTTCCTGCGGATGACGAGGACCGGCGGGAGCGCAGAGAAAAAGAATTGAGCCACCGCGTTGTCGGGGACCATCTTGCCGGCGAAAACGCGTACCGAGGCGCGGCTCGAGTCTCCGTAGAGTGCGAGGCCGTCGGAGAGCTTGAAGTTCACATCCCGGGCGGCTCGCGGTGCGGCTGAGGCGCTCGTTGCGAGAATGTAGTTTTTGGGTGCAACAAGCGCGATGGCGTCGCCTTCGTGAAGTTCTATCCGCTCGTCGGCGTCAGCCGACGGGCTGACAAAGTAGACGCCCCGGTCGACGCACATAAGCTTGATGCCGGGAAAGGCGTCGTAGCGGAGCGCCAGACCCGCAGGAGCATCCATGCCGGTGGCGACATAGCAGCGCGGCGAAAGCGTTTCAAGGAATTTGGAAAGAAGATCCGGCATGGCGGTATGGAAGTCGTCGGGCTCGAAGACTTCGGCAGATTCCCTCAAGCAAAGTCGACGCGGATAAGAGACAATGCATTTTGCGCGCGCGGAACAAAGGATGCTTCCGCGCTCATCGTTGGAGAATATTGTGAGCGACAAGGTTGTTGATGTCGCCGTCGGCGTGCTGATTCGCGAAGACGGCAGAATGCTTCTCGGTTCCCGTCCTGAAGGCAAGCCCTATGCCGGCTACTGGGAATTCCCGGGCGGAAAGCTCGAAAAGAATGAAACGGTTCATCAGGCGCTTGCAAGAGAGCTTGAGGAAGAGCTCGGCATTGCGCTTGCGGACTCCACGCCCTGGTTCGTGAAGGAGCACGTTTATCCGCATGCTCATGTGCGGCTCCATTTCCGCCGCTCCCACGATTTTGTGGGAACTCCCGTGCCGAAGGAAGGTCAGGAGTGCGGGTTCTACGCCGCCAATGAACGTACGCCCGGCCTCATGCTCCCGGTCGATCAGGCGATCGTGAACCGCGTCGAGCTCCCTGAGGTTTTCGAAGAATCTTCGGACCTTCTCACGCTTTCGCGCAACGCCCTTCAGGCGACGATCGTTCGCGACCGCAGCTACCGCTGGGTCGGCGCGCGCGCCGAAACGATGGACGATGTGCTGAAGGCCGTCGCCATGGATTACGACTTCGTCATCGTTCCGCCGGAAGCTTTTGACGGGCTTCTCGTGAACGGCGAACCCCGCATTCCGACCTATGTCGACGGCGCGCCCGCTGCAGACCTCGCGTTCTGGCAGGCGAAGGGCGCCCACGGCGTGAAGCCCGTGATGTAAAGGAAGAGAAAAAGATTCCTTCTCAACGGCGGCGCCTGCGGGCGCCGCTTTGCTTTCCGGCCTCGAGCCGCTCCCGGAGTTCGTCGGCGCGTCGCGCCGCATCCTCAAATTCCTCCGGGGACATTCTGTCGGCGGATCCGGGCTCGCCCTGAATTCGATAGCCGTCATTGCCCCATTCGCCGAGGTCAATCATCTTGCAGCGTTCGCTGCAGAAAGGGCGCCAGGGATTTTCGCGGGAATATTCCGTCATCTTGCCGCAGATAGGGCAGGGAACTTTCATTTTTTTCTGAGACTTTCAGGTCTTATTGGCAGAGACCGAGCTGGAAGGGAATGGTTTCGTGCACCGCGTGGAGCTTGTGGCGGTCGTCGGGGAGCGAGAAGCGAATCCAGAGCATGTATTTGTTGGCGCTCACCTCGGGGATGAGCTTCGCTTCCTGCGGGAGCCAGACGCGCGCAAGACTGTAATTTTTTCCGGTGACGGAAAGCTGAAGCATGCCGTTGACGGCTTTTTCATTCGTGACCCGGGTGCTCGAGCGCATGAGCCGGAGAATGAGATTCACGGCGCGGATGGTGGGCGCGAGCGACTCCGTGAGGGAGAGGAGCTCTTTCCGGCGTTCCTCGGGCGGGCGCGAGAGCCAGTAGTGAAGCTGAGGCATGTCGAATTCACAGGTGCCGCCGGGGAGGTGCTGACGGGTGCGGATGAGCTGCAGCCATTCGTTGTCGCGGATGCTTTGACCCGAGCGCCCGACCACCTGAGATACCTCGCGAGAGACGCTGCTCACTTCCGAAAGAAGCTGGGCGAGATCCTCGTCCGGAGAGCCTTTTTCACGGCATCTTGCCTCCAGCGCGCATTTCTGACGCAGAAGCTCCTGCACGAGGTCGTTCCTGAGGTCGCTTCTTGCCGCAACGTCGGCTAAATCAAAAATCGTGCCGATCGCGGCCTGATGCGCAATGGCGCAATCCTGACTGCAGTACCAGTCAAAGCGCTTCGCGAGCGATTCGAACCGGAGAAAGAAGCGGTTCTTTTCGCTGCAGGGAAATTCGTAGAGAAGCAAGCCGGAGTTCTGCATTGGGCGGGGAGGAAATGCGTCGGTATAGGCGCGGCCAGGGAGAGAGGACGTCGTCATCACATCTTAACGGAGCGGCAATCGCGAGTGAAGTGCCGGCAAAAGATGGCAAAGATTCTTGCTTTGCTTTCTCTATGGAGCTATGAGGCGCAAATCTGAGGAAGAACCGCTTCTGCCCAGGAGCGCACACGTCTTTCGAAGCATTCTTTCGTAGAGTCATTCATGATGATGTCGTCAGCAGCGAGAATCCGTTCACGGCGCGTCGCTTGGGCGGCAAGAAGGCGCTTCGCGGCTTCGGGAGAGAGTCCCGAACGGGTCCCGAGCCTTTCAATCTGAAGGGCTTCCGGCGCATCGATTACAAGAATGCGGTCTGCGCGCTCCCGTGCGGCAGGGCTTTCAATCAGGAGCGGGCAGTCGTAAATGACGACCGGGGCGTCCTTATGCACTTCGTAAAGAAGATGGTCGACCCTGAGGGCAAGCTTCGCGTGCACGATGGCTTCGAGCTTTTTTCTTGCATCCTTGTCGCGAAAGACGAGCTCGCGCATCTTCGGGCGGTCAAGCGCGCCGTCAGACGCTGCCATATCGCTTCCGAACACCCGGATGATTGCGGGCATGGCTTCGCCGCCCGAAGCGGTAAGCGCGCGGGAGATCTGATCAGCATCCACGACGGGGCAGCCCATTGCGGCCAAAATCGCCGCGGCGGTGCTTTTCCCCGACCCGGCACCTCCGGTAAGCCCCAGAATCCAGCCCATGAACACTCCCTGATGCAGAAAAGAGTAAAGGCGCTTGTTTGTCGTCCTCTCTGCGACTTTTGGTTTTCGGCACGTTTCTTTCCGGATGTACACCAAAAATCCGACCTGAATTCGCTTTTTCGTCGAATCGCGTTTCGATGGTGTACTTCTTGGTGTACATCCGTCAACCGCTCTAGACAAGTTTTGAGAGGAACAGACGATCCGCAATACGCCGCTTAATTGATTGAAATCCGCAGTGCGGCAATGGTTTCGTGGAGTTAGATATAACAAAAAAGGCCGTCTTACGACGGCCTTTTCAAGAAACCTGGTCGGGGTGAGAGGATTCGAACCTCCGACTCCTACGTCCCGAACGTAGTACTCTACCAGGCTGAGCTACACCCCGAGATCTTCATCGTTTGAACGCTTATCGATCACGTCTAACAGTGAAGGACAGCAATTCTAGCAGACTTGAATTAAAAATGGAAGGGGGAATTTGAGAAAGTGCCTTGCGGCCTCTTTCGAGTTCCTGTTCCGCTCGCGTCTTGCAACGATCAAGAGCGCCGGATCTTATCACAATGGAAGAGATTTTGTCAAAGTCTCCGTCGCCTTTGCGGACAGCCTCGTCGATCAGCGCCTGTTCCTCCGGCGTGGCAGCCGCCCGGGCATAGATGAGCGGAAGCGTCATCTTGCCTTCCCGCAGGTCGGCGCCGAGATTTTTGCCGATGTCCTTGGCAACGCCGGTGTAGTCGAGAATATCGTCGGCAATCTGGAAGGCATTGCCGAGCGCGAGCGCGTATTCGGCGACGGCTTCCTCAGCTTCCGGAGCACATTCGGCGATGGCGGCCGCCATGCGGGCGCCGGCTTCAAAGAGGCATGCGGTTTTGCGCTCAATCACCTTGAAGTAGCGCGTCTCGTCAACCGACGGATCGTGCGCATTCACCATCTGGATGACTTCGCCTTCAGCGAGGCGGTTCGCGGCATTGGAGAGCGCTTCCATGACGCGCAGATTCCCGGCGCGCACCATCATCTGGAAGGAGCGCGTGTAGAGGAAGTCTCCCACAAGCACCGCCGCGCCGTTGCCCCAGCGGGCATTGGCCGTCGGACGGCCGCGGCGCATGGCGCTTTCGTCCACTACGTCGTCGTGCATGAGGGTTGCGGTATGCAGAAGCTCAATCGTGGCGCCGAGATAGCAGCAGAGATCGCCCTTGTAGCCGAGCGCGCGGCAGATGAGGATCAGGAGTGCCGGGCGCATGCGCTTGCCGCCAGCACTCGTAATGTAATCGCTGATTTCATGCATGCGGCTCACGTCGCTCGCAAGTTCGTTGCGGATTACGTCATCGACCGCTTTCATGTCGGGCGCAATGGGGGCGAGAAGCCGGCGCACGAGCGCCTTCGGGTCTTCGGCAGGAGAGGTTTGAGTCATAGTGCTTGGTTGCTGCCTGTTTTCAGGTATCCGGCGAACATCGGATAATTGCGCCGGAAAGAGAGATTCAAAGTATAACCAAGGGCATTGCGCCCGCCCTCCGCGCGATCTCGGATAGATGTGCGGAAAAATGGGAATATCGCTTGACGCGCCATTGACTCGAGTGAAATAATGCGCCTCTTTCCACGCAATGGACGCGCCCAGAGTGTGTCTGCCGGGGATTCCCTCCGGCCGCACAGGCACGTCGAGTACAAAAAGGCTTCGCATAAATCTGGATTTTCAGGTTGAAGCGGGGCGGCGAGGTTTATATTCATGTACGCGATCATCAAGACCGGCGGTAAGCAGTACCGCGTCAGCGTCGGCGATTCCGTTCAGGTCGAGCTTCTCGGCCAGGACGCCGGCTCCCAGGTTACCTTCACCGAAGTTCTCGCTGTTTCCGGCGAGGACGGCCTCAAGGTTGGCAAGCCCGTTGTTGAGGGCGCCACTGTTACGGGCACCATCACCAAGCTCGGCCGTACCGACAAGGTTCGCATCTTCAAGTTCCGCCGTCGTAAGCACTCCATGAAGTCGGGCGGTCATCGCCAGCACTTCGCTGAAGTTCGCATCGACGCGATCAATGCTTGATTGGTTCTTAATTCCTCTCTTTGAGTAAAAGAAAATGGCACATAAGAAAGGCGGCGGCTCTACCCGCAACGGTCGTGATTCCAAGGCGAAGCGCCTTGGCGTGAAGGTTTTCGGCAATGCGGCCATCAACGCCGGCGGCATCATCGTCCGTCAGCGCGGCACGCAGTTCCATGCTGGCGACAACGTCGGCACGGGCAAGGACTACACCCTCTACGCGCTTGTCGACGGCGTCGTCAAGTTCGAAGTGAAGGGTGCGTTCCATCGCCACTACGTTCACGTCGAACCGACGGCCCTCTGATCTCCTCTACATTTGAGATCAGCCGGCCGGACGAAAGCGGACTTCTGCTCCTTCTGAAGCGGAGGTCCGTTCCGGATCGAAAAAAAGCCCAGTGCGGATCTCCCGGCTGGGCTTTTGCGTTATAAGCACTCTCATCTTTTTTATTCCCCGACATTTTTATCGAGGCCTATTGTGAAATTCGTCGACGAAGCCAGAATCGAGGTTCAGGGCGGCAAGGGCGGCAACGGCGCCGCGAGCTTCCGCCGCGAGAAGTTCATTCCGAAGGGCGGCCCTGACGGCGGCGACGGCGGCCGCGGCGGCTCCGTGTGGGCCGAGGCTGACCGCAACATCAATACGCTCGTCGACTACCAGTACACGAGAAAGTTCTTCGCTCCCGCGGGCGAAAACGGACGCGGTGCAGACTGCTACGGCGCGGGCGGAAAGGACATTGTCCTGCGCATGCCGGTGGGCACGATCATCCGCGACACGGATACGGGCGAAACGGTCGCCGACCTTGCCGAGCACAGCGCTCGTGCGCTCCTTGCCGCAGGCGGCAAGGGCGGTCTTGGAAACCTTCACTTCAAGAGCTCCGTCAACCGTGCTCCGCGCCAGTTCACGCCGGGCGAACCCGGTCAGTACCGCTCGCTCGAGCTCGAGCTCAAGGTGCTCGCCGACGTTGGCCTTCTCGGGATGCCGAATGCCGGCAAGTCCACCCTCATTTCGGCGGTTTCCAATGCCCGTCCGAAGATTGCGGACTATCCCTTTACGACGCTTCATCCTCACCTCGGCGTGGTGCGAGTGGGCCCTGAGCAGAGCTTCGTCCTTGCCGACGTGCCCGGCCTCATTGAGGGCGCTGCGGAAGGCGCCGGCCTCGGACACCTCTTCCTTCGTCATCTTTCGCGCACGAAGGTGCTTCTGCATGTGATCGATGCCTGCCCGATCGACGAATCGGTCGATCCTTTCGAGCAGGCGCACGCGCTGGTGGGCGAACTCGAAAAGTACGATCCGGAACTCGCCGCCAAGCCCCGCTGGGTGGTCCTCAACAAGATGGACCTCGTCCCCGAAGAGGAGCGCGAAGGGTTGATCCGGAAGTTCCGCGACGCCTTCGCCCGCGAGCATGAGCCGGTTTTTGCCGTTTCCGCGGCTACCCGCGAGGGGCTCCCGGAGCTGGTCAACAAACTCGCTCAGAAGATTGACGAGGATCGTCGCGCCGAGCAGCAGTTCCTTGACGACGAGCGCTTCGACGAAGCGCGCAATACGCCTTTTGATCCGGCTGCCAACTAACGACGCCTTACGAGGTCTTCTTTCTCCCGGGCGGCGCTTTTCTCCGGAAGCTTTCGCCGCCCGATTCCTTCGAAGGTAGCAACATGACTTCACTCCTAGAGAATGCCCGCCGCATCGTCGTCAAGGTCGGCAGCGCGCTCGTCACCAACGAGGGGCGGGGCGTTGACATCAGGGCGATCGAGCGCTGGGCGCATCAGATCGCTGAGCTGCGCGCCATGGGGCGCGAAGTGGTGCTCGTCAGTTCCGGCGCCATTGCGGAAGGCATGAAGCGTCTCGGGTGGACCACGCGGCCCTCGCGCGTCTGCGAGCTTCAGGCGGCCGCTGCAGTGGGCCAGATGGGGCTCGTGCAGGCCTATGAGGAGCATTTCGCTGCCCACGGCATCGGTACGGCTCAGATTCTGCTCACGCACGCCAACCTTGCCGACCGCGAGCAGTACCTCAATGCGCGCATGACCCTGATTGAGCTTCTTTCGCTCGGGATCGTTCCCGTCATCAACGAGAACGACACCGTGGTGACGGAAGAAATCAAGGTGGGCGACAACGACACGCTGGGCGCACTCGTCACGAACCTGGTGGAAGCCGATGTGCTCGTGATCCTCACGGATCAGCGGGGACTTTATACGGCCGATCCCCGCTCGAATCCGGATGCGGAATTCGTCTCTGAAGCCGCTGCCGGCGACCCGAAGCTCGAGAAAATGGCCGGGGGCGCTGCGAGCCAGCTCTCAAAGGGCGGCATGATCACGAAGATTCTTGCCGCAAAGCGCGCCGCGCGTTCCGGCGCCGGCACCATCATCGCCTCGGGCCGGGAGGAAGACGTACTGGTTCGACTTGCCAAAGGCGAGTCGATCGGCACGCACCTGAAGCCCGCTTCATCGGTGCTTCACGCGAGAAAGCAGTGGATTGCGGATCATCTGCGCTCCGCCGGTCGGCTCGTGCTGGATCCGGGCGCCGTGCGTGCGCTTCGCGAAAGCCACACGTCGCTCCTCCCCGTCGGCGTCAAGGCCGTTGAAGGCGACTTCGTGAGAGGTGAAATGGTGGTCTGCGTCGACGAGGAAGGTCGTGAAGTCGCCCGCGGGCTCGTGAGCTACGCGAGCGATGATGCCCGCCGGATCTGCCGCGCGCATACGGAGGACATCAGCCGCATTCTCGGCGCCTGCGATGCGCCGGAGATGATCCATCGCGACAATCTTGTCGTTCTCTGAATTTAAAATATCTCCCGCTTTTTTCGCCGCTTTCGTGCTTGTGCCTTCATCGCAGACGAAAGCGGCTTCAACACTCCAAAAGGCTTTCCTGGAGCACCAGAGGGCACAAGCGCCTTCAGGCTTCCGGAGAAAGCCGGAATTGAATCCTATGCGAGCCCGTTCATTCTTTATTTCGACTCTCAAAGAAGCCCCCGCTGATGCCGACGTCATCAGCCAGCAGTACATGATCCGCTCCGGCATGATCAAGAAGCTTGCCGCGGGCGTCTATACCTACATGCCCCTCGGTCTGCGCGTGATCCGCAAGATCGAGAAAATCATCCGCGAGGAAATGGTTCGCGCGGGGTCGATTGAGCTCCTGATGCCGATGGTTCAGCCGGCGGAACTCTGGCAGGAAACCGGCCGCTGGGAAAAGTACGGTCCTGAGCTTCTGCGCATCAAGGACCGCCACATGCGCGACTTCGTGATCCAGCCGACTTCCGAAGAGGTCATTACGGATGTGGCGCGTCAGGAAATCAAGAGCTGGCGCCAGCTTCCCGTCAACTTCTTCCACATTCAGACGAAGTTCCGCGACGAGCGCCGTCCGCGCTTCGGCGTGATGCGCGGCCGGGAATTCACGATGAAGGACGCGTACTCGTTCGACCGTGATGAGGAAGGCGCCGGGAAGTCCTACGACAAGATGTACGAGGCTTATCAGCGCATCTTCAACCGCATCGGCCTCGTCTTCCGCGCCGTGCGCGCCGACACGGGCTCGATCGGCGGCTCCCGCTCGCACGAGTTCCAGGTGATCGCGAACGCGGGCGAAGACGTCATCGCCTACTGCCCGGATTCCGACTACGCCGCCAATATCGAGCTCGCGGAAGCTTCTTCCGTGCTCCCGGGTCGTGCGGAACCGAAGGAAAAGATGGAAAAGCGCGCGACGCCGGGCCAGGAAAAGTGCGAGCTCGTGACGGAGTATCTCGGCATCCCGTTCCTCTCCTCGATCAAGAGCGTCGTGCTTGCCGCCGACCGCACGAACGAAAAGGGAGAGCCGCTCCCGGCGAAGATCGTGCTCGTGCTCCTGCGCGCCGACCATGAACTCAACGAAGTGAAGGCGGGCCATATTCCTGAACTGAAGGAAGGCTTCCGCTTCGCGACCGAAGAGGAAATTCTTGCCGCCTTCGGCTCGAAGCCGGGCTACCTCGGCCCCATCGGCCTCAAGGGCGACGTGGCGGTCTATGCCGACAAGACGGCCGCCGACATGAGCGACTTCTGCTGCGGCGCGAACGAAGAGGGCTACCACTATACGGGCGTCAACTTCGGACGTGATCTCCCTGAACCCACGGTGATGGATCTGCGCAACGTCGTCGAAGGCGACAAGTCCCCCGACGGCAAGGGCGTGCTCCGTCTGCAGCGCGGCATTGAAGTGGGCCACGTCTTCTTCCTCGGCACCCGCTATTCGGCCCCCATGCAGGCCAACATCCTCGACGAAAACGGCAAGCCCCAGCCCATGCAGATGGGCTGCTACGGCATCGGCGTCACCCGCGTGGCGGGTGCGGCGATCGAGCAGCGTCACGACGACAAGGGCATCATGTGGCCTGACGCCATTGCGCCCTTTGAAGTGGTGATCTGCCCGATGAACTACGCGAAGAGCGAAGCCGTCCGCGCCGCGGCCGACAAGCTCTATGAAGAACTTCTCGCAAAGGGCGTCGACGTGATCCTCGACGACCGCGACATGCGCCCGGGCGTGATGTTTGCCGAGTGGGAGCTGATCGGCGTGCCGCATCGCGTCGTGATCGGCGACCGCGGCCTCAAGACGGGTGAAGTCGAATATGCCGACCGCACCAACCTCGTCGAAAAGACGATGGTGAAGGTTGAGGAAGCGGCTGAATTCGTCGCCTCCCGCGTCGCGCGCTAAGCGAAAAGCACTCCCTCGAGAGGGGAGTGCCTGAGGCTTCTCAACCAAAAAAAATCGCCCGGATCGGCAGCCGCTGCCGTTCCGGGCGTATTTTTTGGTGCGGACAAGTTTTTTCAAGCGCGCCGGAGCGTGCTTATTGCTTGTCTTCAACCGGGTCGAAGCTGAGCGAAATCTCGCGCGGCATGTCTTCGCCCGCGCCGGGGCGCGGCAGCGGATTGCAACGGCGGATCGCGCGGGCAACGGCGGCGTCGTAAGCCGGCCACCCGGAGGGCGTCACGAGCTTCGGCGTCCCAACCTGCTCGCCTGTCGGGAGAAGCTGGAGGCTGTAGACCGCACGATACTGCCCGGGCCGGGTGGTCGAGGGCACGTCGATCGTGATGTTCGGACGAATGCAGCTGCGGACCTGATTGGACCAGGTGGCGAGCGCCGAGCCCGTCAGCGACCGGCGGAAATTCCGGCGGTCGCCCGTCGTCGTGCCGGAACGCTGGGCGTTCGGATCGACCTTGGCCGAAAGGCGCGCAAGCTCCTGCTCGCGGAAGCGCTGCGCAACGCGGCGGCGCTCCTCGGCTTCCTCGCGGGCCTTCTTTTCGGCCGCCGCTTTTCTCGCGGCTTCCTCGGCCTGGCGCTTTTCTTCAGCAACGCGAAGCTCTTCGGCGATGCGGCGGGCTTCCGCTTCAGCGGCCTCTCGTTTCTCCTCGGCGATGCGGGCTTCCTCAGCCTTACGCTGCTCCTCGGCAATCCGGGCTTCTTCGGCACGGCGCGCTTCCTCGGCCTTCTTCGCTTCCTCTGCCTTGCGGGCGGCTTCAGCGAGGCGCTCCTGAGCGAGACGCTCTTCTTCGAGGCGCTTTTCTTCCTCTAAGGCGCGACGGCGTTCGGCTTCAATCGCCTCCTGACGCATGCGCTCGATTTCCTCGGCGCGTGCGCGCTCCTGAGCAATGCGCTCTTCCTCGGCGCGGCGAGCTTCCATTTCCTCGCGGGCCTGACGAGCGATCGCTTCCTCTTCAAGGCGCTCTGCTTCGCGGGCTTCCTGGGCGGCAAGCTCCTCAGGCGTCGGGCCGGCAGGTTCCGGGGGCGGAGCGGGTTCGGGTTCCGGTTCCGGTTCAGGCTGGGGTTCTGGTTCCGGTTCCGGTTCGGGTTCAGGTTCCGCGGCCTTCTTTTCCGGGGCGTCCGCTTCGTCGCGCCCCGTTTCCTCGGGGAGCTTCTCCGCAACGCCCGACGGGTCGTTTCCGCCCGAAACATCCTCGGGCGCCCAGAGTTCGGCATAAACCGTCTCGGGGGCAGTATTCCACTGGAACACGGTGAAGAGGCCCGCAAAGAGAGCGCCATGAACCGCTACAGAGAGAATGGCGGCGGGGAAGCTGTCTCGCCGGTCTTCCCGGCGGAAGCGCTCGCGCGTGATCTCTTCTTCAGTGAGCTTGATCATGGGGCGCGCTCCTATCGCGCGGCGGCGGAACGCTCCACCTTGAGGGAGAGTCCGACGCGCTCGACGTTGGCAGCCTGAAGCGACTTCATGACGTTGACGACATCCTCATAGCGGACGTTCTTGTCGGCCGCAATGACGACAGGGGTCTTGGGGTCGCCTGCCTGCGCCTCGCGCACGGCGGCAACCAGCCCCGGCATGTCCGTGGGCTTCATGTCCTTGCCGGAGCGAAGCGACATCCGCCCGTCCGGATAGACGATGACCTCGACCACCTTTTCCGGCGCATTCGAAGCCTTGTTGACCGAGGGGAGATTCACCACGCTCGGATTCACGAAAGGTGCGGCCACCATCAGAATGACGACGAGCACGAGCATCACGTCGATGTAGGGCACGACGTTGATTTCGGCCATCAGGCCGCGGCGGCGGTTGCTGGAGCGAAGCGGCATGGCAAATTAGCTCCGCGACTGGCGTTCGAGGATGTTGAGGAACTCCTCGCTGAAGCCCTCGACGCGATTGGAAAGACGCCCCGTGCGGTTGTTGAAGTAGTTGTAGGCGGCAACCGCAGGAATGGCGGCAAAGAGGCCGATCGCCGTGGCGACGAGCGCTTCTGCAATGCCGGGAGCAACGACGGCGAGGCTCGCGTTCTCAAGGCTCGAGAGTCCGGTGAAGGCGTTCATGATGCCCCAGACCGTGCCGAAGAGGCCGATGTAGGGCGAGGTCGAGCCGATCGAGGCGAGAAGCGGAAGCCCCCCTTCGAGATGATCCATTTCACGCGTGAAAACGGCGCGCATGGCGCGCGAGACGCGGTTGACGACGTCGCCCCCTGATGCAGGCGACTGGCGCTGCTTCATGAATTCATTCATGCCGGCGGCGAAGATGCGCTCTTCCATTCCGGCGGTATCGCGCGAGCGGTTGGCGGTTTCAAGGAGCTTCGTGAGTTCGGTGCCGGACCAGAAGCGCGACTCGAAGTCGTCCGTCTGGCGCGTGGCGCGGGTAATCGCAAAGAATTTGCGGAAGATCACGGTCCAGCTGGCAAGCGAGAGCACGATCAGGATGGCGAGAACGATCTTCACCACAATGCTCGCGTTGGAGATGAGCGTGAGGATCGAAAGATCGGCGGTAGCGTTCATTTGAGCAAAAATGAATGGTTGAAGGAGAAAAAGAAAAATCAGTTCGCCGGGGCGTCGGCTTCATCAAGCAGCCGGCAGATGCGCTCGTAGAGCTCATCCTTCATGGCGGAGGGCGCGAGCGTCGCGCGGCTCACGCACCCGACTCTCACTTCGCCCTCGGTCACGAGCTCGCCCCTGGCGTTGACCACGTTCTGCTCGAAGACGATGGAAGCGCGCCGCAGCTGCTTCACGCGCGTAACGACCGTCAGGTCGTCGTTAAGACGCGCGGCTCTGCGGTAGCGGATCGAGACGCTCGCCGCAACAAAAAGCTGCCCGTCGGGACTGGTGAGCTCTCCGGCCTGCGAGACGGCGAGCCGGCGCATCAGGTCTGAGCGCGCGCGCTCCATGTACTTCAGGTAGTTGCTGTGGTAGACGATGCCGCCCGCATCCGTATCTTCCCAATAAATATGAACGGGAAATCGGGCTGTAAACTGAGACATAGTGTCAAGGAAAAGCGGAAAGAGCGAATCTTGAAGTGGGTGCCGCGCGCATTGGGGCGCGAAGCATCCCGTAGTATAGGGGTTTGACCGCAGTGAACGAGGTCCGAATGGGCGCTGCGGCAATGTTTTGCAATAGAAGAGACACCATGGAGGCAGGCGTGAGGCGTCGAGGATGGATTGAGCGGGCGGCGGGCGTAAGTCCGGCACTCTCGGGAGTGCTCTGTGCGCTGGTCGCGGTGCTCTCAGCCCTCGTTCTCGGCCTTCTGCTCCCGGAGGCTCCGACGAGTCCCCGGCCGCTTGCCGACTATGGCGAGAAAACGCTTTTCACGGCCTTCGGCTCGAGAAGTCCGAGAACGCTCGATCCGCAGAAATCCTATTCGTCGGACGAGACGGCTTATACCTACGCGGTCTATGAGCCGCCCTACCAGTATGCGTATCTGAAGCGCCCCTACGTGCTTGAACCCCGGACGGCGGAAGCCGTTGCGGCTCCGCTTTATTTTGATCGCGAGGGGAAGGAACTCCCTTCCGACGCCGATCCGGCCCTGATTGCGGAATCGCACTATGAGATCCGCATCCACCCCGGGATCCGCTATGCGCCGCATCCGGCTTTTGCCAAAGGCGCGGATGGGAAATACCTCTACCACGCCTTGTCGGCGGAGGAAGCCTCCCGCGTGAGAAGCCCCTTTGATCTTCCGAAAGCGGATACGCGCGAGCTCATTGCCGCCGACTACGTGAACGGCATTCGCCGCATTGCGAGCCCGCAGGTCGCAAGTCCCATTTTCGGCACGATGAGCGCGCGGATTGTCGGATTTCATGAATTCCGCGAGGCGCTGCGTCAGAAATGGAAGGCTATGCGCGAGAGCGGCGCCGCGGATGATGCCTGGCTCGACCTCATGAGCATTCCGTTCGCAGGCGTTGAGGTTATCGACCGCTATCGCTTTCGCATCCGCGTGAAGGGGAAGGACCCGCAGTTCTCCTACTGGCTCGCGATGACCTTTTTTGCGCCTGTTCCGGCAGAGGCCGAAAAGTTCTACGCCCAGAAGGGACTCCGGGCCAACAACGTGTCGCTCGACACCTGGCCCGTCGGAACCGGGGCGTTCCGGATGAAGGATTTCCTAGAAAACCGCCGCCACGAGCTCGAAAGAAACCCCCTCTATGCGCATGGGACCTACCCCTGCGAAGGCGAACCCGGCGACAGGGAGGCGGGGCTCCTTGCCGACTGCGGCAAGCCCCTTCCTTTCGTCGACCGCGTGGTCTTTGAGATCGAGAAGGAAGCCATGCCGCTGCAGTCGAAGTTCCTCGCGGGCTACTACGACAGTCCCTTCATCGAACGCGTCGATACGGGGTTGGGCTATCTGGTTGCCATGGAGGATGACCCCGGAAAGGCGAGTCTCTACCGGGAGCGCAATCTCAAATTCCCGAAGACCGTCCAGACGGGGCTCTGGTACCTGGGCTTCAACTGGCTCGATCCGGTGGTCGGGGGCGGCAGGACCCCCGAAGAGGCCGAGCGCCATCGGCATCTCCGGCAGGCGATCGCGATTGCGGTCGACTGGGAGGAAAACATCGCAATCTTTCAGAAGAACCAGGGGATGCCCGCCCACGGGCCGATTCCTCCGGGACTTTTCGGCTGGCGCGACGACGGCCCCTCGGCCTTTAATCCTGAGGTGTATGCAAAGGACGCCTCCGGCAGGGCGGTGAGAAAGCCGATTGAGGAAGCAAAGCGCCTCCTTGCGCTCGCGGGCTACCCGGACGGGCGCGACGCGAAGACGGGCGCACCCCTTGTTCTTTATTTCGACTACCAGAATGCCGCTCAGGGCGGAAGCGCCTATCTCGAGTGGTATCAGCGGCAGTTCAAAAAACTCGGCATTCAGCTTGAAATCCGGGCCACCGACTATAACCGCTTCCAGGAAAAAATGATGAAGGGCGCGGTGCAGATCTTCTTCTGGGGGTGGAATGCGGACTATCCGGATGCGGAAAACTTCCTCTTTCTCTTCTATGGCCCCAACGGCAAGGTGAAGAACGAAGGGGAAAATGCAGCGAACTATGAGAGCGAAGCCTTTGATGCGGCGTTCCGCGAGATGCGCTTTCTCGAGGATGGTCCCCGGCGCGCGGAGCTCATCGACCGCATGATCCGGATTCTGCAGGAGGATGCGCCGATCCTCTTCGGCTACTTCCCGCCGGGAGCCGCCGCCTATCACGCCTGGGTCGGGAACGCGAAGCCCTCAGGCATGGTGCAGAACAGCCTGCAGTATCTCAAGGTCGATGAAAAGGCGAGGGTCGAGCGCCTGGTCGAATGGAATCAGCCCGTTCTCTGGCCTTTCGGGCTTCTCGTCTTCGCGCTTTTGATGCTTCTGAGGGGCGCGGCAGGGCTCATCGTGCGCCGCGAAAGCCTGAGAATGCGGCCGCTCAAGGGAGAATAAAAAATGCTTACTTATCTCCTGAGGCGGATCGCCTACGGCGTTCTCATTCTTTTCGGCGTCAATCTCCTTACCTTCGTCCTCTTTTTTGCCGTCAATACGCCCGACGACATGGCGCGCCTCAATCTGGGCGGCCGGCGCGTGACGGCCGACGCCATTCAATCCTGGAAGGCGGCGCGCGGGCTCGACAAGCCCCTTTTCTTCAACGGCGAAAAAGAAGGCGCAGAAAAGCTCACTGATACGATCTTTTTTGAAAAGAGCGTTCCGCTTCTCGCGCTCGACTTCGGCAGAAGCGACAGCGGCCGCGACATCGGGTACGAGATTTCAACGCGCATGTGGCCGTCCCTTGCGCTCGCGCTTCCAACCTTCATTCTCGGCCTCATCGTAATGGTCTCCTGGTCGCTCCTGGTGGTTTTCTTCCGGCGAACGAAGGTGGAGGCGGCGGCGATCGGCCTCTCGGTCTTCCTCATGTCGATTTCCGGGCTCTTCTACATCATCGTCGGACAGTGGCTCTTTTCGAAAGTCATGCAGATTGCGCCCGTCTCGGGATGGACGGACGGCCCGGGAATGGTCGCCTTTCTCGTGCTCCCGGTCCTGATTGCGCTTTTCTCGCGCCTGGGGAGCGATACGCTTCTCTACCGCGCTATGTTCCTTGAGGAAATGGGGCGCGACTACGTCCGCACGGCGCGCTCGAAGGGGCTGACCGAGGGCGAGGTCTTAAGGCGCCATGTGCTTCGGAATGCGCTTCTCCCCATCATCACGTCGTCCGTTGCCGTGATTCCGATGCTCTTCATGGGAAGCCTCATCATGGAAAATTTCTTCGGCATCCCCGGGCTCGGGAGCTATACGCTCGACGCCCTCGGCGCGCAGGACTTTTCGATCGTCCGCACGATGGTGTTCCTGGGGACCCTCGCCTACATCGTCGGCCTTATCCTTACGGACCTTGTCTACGCGTGGGTTGATCCGCGCATCCGCCTTTCCTGACCGAGATTCTCCGAAGCAACCGAATCATGCTCCCCGTCATCCTTCCCACGGACATCGTCGCCTGGCTCCTCGTCGCATTTCTTGTCTGGGCCGTCTTTTTCGTGAGGCACTCCGAAGACCTTTCCCGCCGCTGGCGGCGCGTCTTTGCGCGCCCTGCGGCCGCCGCTTCCGCCGCCATCCTCGGGGTCTTCCTTCTGACGGCGCTTGCGGACAGCGTGCACTGGAGGGACGCCCTTCCTCCGGCGCCGGGTGCGGCCGCGAATGCGCCCGCGGCTTATTCGGCGGAAGTGAAGTCGCTCCTGGACGTCTTCATACTTGAAAAGCTCGGCGCCGCAGGGGATGAGCGGAGCTATTCGAGGCCCTTCGCGACGCATGAATTCGACCGCACGACCGTCATTCGGGACGGCAAGGCCGTTCGCGACTATCAGCCGCTCATCCATGCCGGAAAGCTTCCGCCCCATCGAACCCGAATCGTGGAGATCGCGCGGAAAACCCTCATTGCCGCAATTGCCGGAGGCGTGACGGCGATTCTCGGCTGGATTTTCCTCGGGCTCTTTATTGCGCATCGGCGCGGGACGACCTTTGCCCACGCCATGAGAATCATCGGGAACCGCGACGGGAACTTTCTCTGGCGTCCGGCGCTCCTCACCTTCACGGTGTTCTGGCTCCTTTTCGTCTGGCTGCTTCTTGTCTGGCCGGGCTGGCACGTTTTCGGAACGGATGCAGTCGGAAACGACGTGCTTTATGAAGCAATGAAGAGCATCCGCACGGCCGTCGTGATCGGCACGCTCGCAACGCTCGCGACGCTGCCCTTTGCCGTGACGCTCGGCATCGCCGCGGGGTATTTCAAGGGGCGCGTGGACGACGTGATTCAGTACATCTACACGACCATTTCCTCGATTCCGAGCGTGCTCCTCATCGCGGCTTCCGTGCTCATGGTTCAGGTGTTCCTTGACAAGAACGACGGCTGGTACCAGACGAGCCTCGAGCGTGCTGATCTGCGCCTCATGCTCCTTGCCGTCATCATCGGCATGACGGGGTGGGCAACGCTCGCGAGGCTCCTGCGTGCGGAGACGATGAAGCTTTCAACGCTCGACTTCGTAACGGCCGCGAAGGCGCTCGGAGTCAGCCCCTTCGCGATCATGCGCCGGCACATTCTTCCCAACGTCATGCACATCGTGCTCATCGTGACGGTGCTCGATTTTTCGGGAATCGTGCTCTATGAGGCCGTTCTTTCCTATGTCGGGGTAGGCGTTGATCCGGCGATGCATTCCTTCGGCACGATGATCAATGCTGCGAGAAGCGAACTCTCGCGCTCCCCGATGGTCTGGTGGAATCTGGCGGCAAGCTTCATCTTTCTCGTCGCGCTGGTGCTTCCGGCCAATCTCTTTGCCTCTGCCGTGAGGGATGCGTTTGATCCGCGCGCCGTCGCTAAAAGCGCTCCGAACGATCAAAAGAACCCGAAGGAGGGATCGTGAGCGAAAAGCCGTTGCTGTCCGTGAGGGACCTCTCCGTCGATCTGCCGCTCGAGGGCGGGACGCTCCATGCGGTGCGGCAGGTTTCTTTTGAATTGAAGCGCGGCGAAACGCTCGCGCTCGTGGGAGAATCCGGCTGCGGCAAAAGCATGGCCGCCTCGGCCCTGATGCGGCTCCTTCCGGAAGATGCGAGAACCCCTGCGGGGCGCATTGTTTTTGACGGGACGGAGCTTCTCTCCCTCATGGAATCCGAAATGCGCGCCTTCCGGGGCGCGCGGATCGCGTTGATTTTTCAGGAGCCCGCCACGAGCTTCAATCCGGTGATGACGGTGGGCGCGCAGATCGTGGAAATGATCCGGGCGCATCGGCGGGTGACCTCCAGCGAAGCCCGGAAGGCCGCCATCGAGTGGCTCCGGCGCGCGGGCGTACCCGAGCCCGAGCGGCGTTTCAGCGCCTTCCCGCATGAACTCTCGGGGGGCCTCAAGCAGCGCGCGATGATTGCGATGGCGCTCTCGGCCGAACCCGACATTGTGATTGCCGACGAACCCACGACGGCGCTTGATGTAACCCTACAGGCGCAGGTGCTCGATGAGCTGAAGCGCCTCAAGCGCGAACGCGGGCTCACGCTTCTGCTCATCACGCACGACCTGGCGCTGCTCCCCGGAATCGCCGATCGGGTGGCGCTCATGTATGCGGGCGAAATCGTTGAAACGGCGCCCACGGAGGATTTTTTCCGCGCGCCCGAACACCCCTATGCCCGGGCGCTCCTGAGAGCGCTCCCCAAAAGCGGAAACCGGGAGGAGCGGCTTCATCCCATTGAGGGAACCGTGCCGCTTCTCACGCGGATTCCGGAGGGCTGCGCCTTTGCGCCCCGCTGTCCCTATGCGGAGAGCCGCTGCAGAAGCGAGGCGCCCCGGGAGATATGGAGAGGCGACCGCCGGGGTACCGTACGCTGCCGGCGCGCGGGCGGACTTGCAGAGGCAGAATCCCGGGCTTCCGGCGAGGCGCTTTCGGAGAAATCCGACAAGGCGGCGGACGAATTGCTTCTCGAAATCCGGCATCTTTCGGTGAAGGTGAACCCGAGGAACATGCGGGAAAAAGCGGCGGAGCTCCTCGGAAAGGCGCAGCCCCGGGTGATTCTTCCTGATCTCAATCTCGAAATTCGCCGCGGCCGCACGCTCGCGCTCGTCGGGGAATCGGGGAGCGGAAAGACGACGGCTGCGCTCGCGGCACTGGGGCTTCTCGGGAGCGGCCTTCACGCTGAAGGGACGGTTTTGCTTCGCGGGGAAGCCTTTCGTGCAGATGCGCCGAGACCCATCGGTTTTCGCCGCGCCGTTCAGGTGGTGTTTCAGGATCCCTTCTCGTCGCTCGATCCCCGCATGACGGTCGAGGAGCTTCTCGGCGAGGCGTTGACCGCCCTATGCCCGGATCTGCAGGGCGACGCTCGAAGCGCTCGCATCGGGCGGCTTCTTGACGAAACGGGATTGCCGGCCGGAAGCCGCACGCGCTATCCGCATGAATTTTCGGGCGGCCAGCGCCAGAGAATCGCGATTGCGCGGGCGCTTGCCGCCGAACCCGAAATTATTCTTCTCGACGAACCCACGTCGGCGCTTGATGTGTCCGTGCAGGCGCAGATTCTCAATCTCCTGCTGGGGCTGCAGAAGGAACGGGGGCTGTCGTACCTCCTGATCACGCACAATTTCGGCGTGGTCGAATATCTCGCGCACCGCATCGCCGTGATGAAGGCCGGCCGGATTGTGGAGGAAGGTCCGGCCTCGCAGGTGATGAATTCGCCGCAGGATCCCTATACGCAGAGGCTCCTCGCGAGTGTGCCGAGGATAAGGACGTCTTAGCTCTGCGAAAAGAGCGAGGCGTTTCCCGGCGTCGTCGGGGGCGTGAGTCCGAAGTGCTGCCAGGCAAGGGGAGCCGCCACGCGTCCGCGGGGCGTTCGCTGCAGGAACCCCTGCTGAATGAGGTAGGGTTCGACCACGTCCTCGAGCGTTTCCCGGTCTTCGCCGATGGCGGCCGCAAGGTTGTCGATGCCGACGGGGCCTCCCGCGAATTTTTCAAGGATCGTGAGGAGAAACCGCCGGTCGATGAAGTCAAGTCCCACCGGGTCGACGTCAAGCATCGTGAGGGCCGCTGAAGCCACTTCGCGCGTGATCGTGCCGTCGTGCTTCACTTCCGCATAGTCGCGCACGCGCCGCAGAAGGCGGTTGGCGACGCGGGGCGTGCCGCGGCTTCTGCCGGCGATTTCGGCCGCTCCCTCGGGGGCGATCGCGACATTGAGGAGCTTCGCTGACCGCCGCACGATCGTGATGAGCTCGTCCTTGTCGTAAAACTGAAGCTGGTTGACGATCCCGAAGCGCGCGCGCAGCGGGTTAGTGAGCGAACCCGCGCGGGTGGTGGCGCCGATCAGGGTGAAGGGCGGGAGATCGAGCTTGATCGAACGCGCGGCGGGGCCCTCGCCGATCATGATGTCGATCTGATAGTCCTCGAGCGCCGGATAGAGGATTTCCTCCACAACGGGCGAAAGACGGTGAATCTCGTCAATGAAGAGCACGTCGTTCTTTTCGAGATTCGTGAGGATTGCCGCGAGGTCGCCCGGGCGCTCAAGCACGGGGCCCGAGGTCTGTCTGAGATTCACGCCCATTTCTGCGGCGACGATGTGCGCGAGCGTTGTTTTGCCGAGACCCGGCGGTCCGAAAAGAAGCAGATGGTCGAGAGGCTCCCCGCGGCGGCGGGCGGCTTCGATGAAGATCTGAAGCTGCTCGCGCACGGCGCGCTGGCCGACGTAGTCGGCGAGCTTCGTCGGGCGAAGCGCCCGGTCGATGTTCTCTTCGTTGGGGCTTTCGCAGGCGCCTTCGATGATGCGGGTATCAGAGTCGGACATGGATGGAACGGCGGAAATCGACGGTAAATTCTGGGTGCGGACAGGCGATCAATGAGCCCTGAGAAGAGGCTCATCGTCGATCGGCAGGCGGTCTTTCTTTTTTTCTGGCGGCCTGAAAGGATCGAATAACGATCTCAATCATGTTGTAATTGTTGCACAGACGAAAAAGGCGTTCGCGGTGCAATTAAAGTGGCACATAAACATCGACCTGACGCCTCGCCGCAGTATAGCAACCGCACGGAGAGTCTCCATTTTCGCCATCCAAGTCCTGATAACCACGGGTTTACGGTATGCGGATGTCGTCAGATAATCGAAAGAACAGGCGGTTTCCAGAGGAGGCTGGCATGAGCTCCGCTCCTATTCGCAATCGAGCGCTCGAGAGGAGCGCAGACGACGCGCTGCGGCGCATTTTTGGCTTCATAGCGTTTTATTCGCTTCTCATCCTGTGCGGCCTCTTTGTTTTGACTGCCGCCTGCGGCCTCACGTGGTGGGTCCTGGGGACGCTCATCCCGGCTCTTCTCCATCATCTCAAACTGGTGGTGCTCCTCCTCGTGATGCTTGCCGGCATCTGGGGCGTCGCGCTTCTGGTCGGCGGCATTCTGATTGAGCCGCTCTTTCGGGTTGAGAGGTCGAGCCCCGAGACAGCCCGGATCGTGACGAAGCAGGATGCGCCGGAGTTGTTTGAACTGATCGAGGAAACGGCGTGCGAGGTCGGCACGTCCATGCCGAAGACGGTCTATCTCACGCCGGAAGCGGACGCCTGCGTGTTCTTTGATGCCTCTTACTGGGGCCTCTTCAAGGGCGCCGAAAAAAATCTGAGCATCGGTGCGGGGCTCATGGCGGATCTGTCCCGGAGCGAATTCAAGGCCGTGCTGGCGCATGAATTCGGGCATGTCGCGCAATCGGCCATGCGGTGCGGATCAGCCGTCTGGATGCTGAATCAGATGATTGATCTGCTCCTTTCAAGCCGAAGCCGCTTTGATGGGCGCATTGACGCATGGGCGCAGGCGGAATCGAGGCTCTGGCGCCTTTTCGGGAGCGCTGCAAAGCGGCTCCTGCGATTCATCCGCAGCCTTGTGCTCAAGCGCTGGCTCAGAGTCAGAAAAGCGGATCTTTCGCTTTCCCGTCAGATGGAGTTTGATGCCGACGCGGCCGCAGGCCGCACAGCCGGCATCGGGAACACGATTTCCATGCTCGCGAAGCTCCCGGTGCTCTCGCGCAGACAAACGCTCTGCGGCCGGCTTCTTAATGAGTTCTGCCGCGAGAAAGGCGAACTTCTCACGGACTTTTGGGGAGCTTATCGGTCTCTTGAAAATCTCTTTGAGCGCAATGACGGGGTCAGGCTCTCAGCCGCGCAGAAGCTCGCGGCGATACCGGCGGGCTTTGAGGGAAGCGACGCACGGCTCTCGCTCGAAGACGTCTGGGATACGCATCCGGCGATTGCTGATCGAATCGAAGCCCTCCGGCGGCTTGAGGGCGGCACGGCTGAGAATGCTGTTCAGGAGGTCGGTTCGGACGCTCCGGCCATGTCTCTCATTCCTGCTTCTCTGGCGCGGACGGTGGGTGCGGAGGCCGTTTCAGCAGTGACGAGTGCTGAGCCGACGAGGACCGCGAAGACGAATGAATCCCAGGAAACATCGCAATTTGCCCTCTGGGCAGCAGGCGAATTTGCACGCTATATCCCGCCGATCTCGCTCGCGCCGTACATTGATCGGGATCTCGTTGAGTTTGATTTGTCGAGGGCGATAGAAAACGCACTGGCAGCGCCACAGCCGGATCCATTCGTGCCCGCCAACGATGCGGATGTCCGGCAGTATGCCGCTGCGCTCGAAGACGTCAGCGTTCTGCACGATATCCTGCTCAGCCGCCGCGAAGCGGAGGCGCTCCGCTACGGCTCCATTCGGATCGTGGATTTGCATTCGAAGAACATCGATGAGGCGTTGTCGCAGCCGCTGGCATTGGCCGAGGAGCGGCTTCAATCGCTCGAACCGCGCGTGAGGACGATTGACGAAGCGCTCTTCAAATGGCTTTACGCGAATGCGGAACCCGCGGACCGCGGTGCGGTTGCGCGGGCCTACTGCGACATTTTCTATGCGCAGAGCTTTCTTTCCTCGGCGGACGCGCTTGCGGATCGCGGGGAGCGCCTTCAGGCCTGGCTCGACCGTGTGAACGAGCAGCTTCTCGACGCGAAAAAAGAGGAAGCGGAAGTCTTCATGAAGGAGACGTCGGCCTTGATGGACGACGTAACGGCATTGCTCCCTTACATCGACTGGGACGCGCTCGAAGACGTCGAAGATGCCTCAGAATTGAAGGATCTTCGCCGGACGGCGTATTCCTTCGTCGCCAAAGATGAGAATGAAGCCGAGGAAACTGTGGAAACGCGAACGCTGACCTCATTCGCGCAAAACATCGTGCATCTGCATGAAGCCCTGAGGCAGGCCGCAAGAGGCTTCATCGCGGATCGGGTCTATGAGCTCAGAGCTGCAGGGCCGGATACGGCCGGGCCCGGCAGCACGGGGAAAGAAGCGTAATCGTTTGGCCTTGAGGACCTGGAAACGCTCCCGGCGGCAGTTACCGCGACAGCGACTTGAGGGCGAGCCGGATGCCTTCGGAGACGCCCGTGTCTTCGGGCACGCGCTTTGCGGCCGCCTGCGCCTCGCGGTCGGAGTAGCCGAGCGCAATGAGGGCGGCGGCAATGTCCGCGCGGGCGCTCCCCGGAGATCCCGCCGGCACCGAGAGCGTTCCGCCCGTGAGCTTTCCCTTCAGTTCAAGAATGAGGCGTTCAGCGGTTTTCTTGCCGATCCCGGGAACGCGCGTTAGGAGTCCCGTTTCGCCTGATTCAATAGCGCTCGCAAGCTGATCGGCCGTCATTCCGGAGAGCACGGCGAGCGCAATGCGGGGCCCGACGCCCGAGACGCGGATGAGCGTGCGGAACGCTGTCTGCTCAGCCTTCGTGGAAAAGCCGTAAAGGAGCTCGGCATCCTCGCGCACCACGAGGTGCGTGAAGAGCGTCACGTCGCCCCCGAGATCGGGAAGGTTGCAGAAGGTCGACATGGGAACGTCGACCTCGTAGCCGACGCCGCTCACATCCACGAGCACCTGCGGGGGATTTTTTTCAATGAGTTTTCCGTGAAGGCGGCCGATCATGGCTTTTCTCCTTTTTTGGCGAGAAGGCTCGTCCAGGCGGCGCGAGCGCCGCGCCCGGAGGCGCCGCGGCGCGCCGTGGCGTAAATGCGGCTGGTGCCGCCGGATTTCTCAAGCGCCCGCAGGCGATGCATGCTTGCCGAACAGATGGCGCAGGCAAGCGCATCGGCTTCGTCGGACCGAGGCGCTTCATCGAGCGCAAGAAGACGCATCACCATTTCCTGAACCATCAGCTTGTCTGCGCGCCCCGATCCGGTAACGGCCTGCTTGATTTCGCTCGGGGTGAATTCCTCCACGCTGAGGCCCGCAAGGTCGGCCGCGCAAAGCGCTGCGCCTCTTGCCTGACCGAGAAGCAGCGTGCTCTGCGGATTCACATTGACGAAGACGCGCTCGCAGGCGGCCTCCGTCGGCGCATGACGCGCGATGACCTGAGTGAGTTCGCGCGCAATGGTTCCGAGGCGCTCCGCCGTTTCTCCCTTCGGGACATCGATCACGCCGGAGGCGAGGCGGCGGCAGGAAGCGCCTTCCGCCTCAACGATGCCCCAGCCCGTATGGTTGAGGCCCGGATCGATGCCGAGAATGCGGATCATCGCGGATTATTTCGGCATGCCGGGGAAGCCGCCCCCGAAGCCGGGGAAGCCCCCGCCCATGCCGGGAAGGCCTGAGCCGCCGAACATCCGCATCATGCGCGAAAGCCCGCCCTTCTTCATGCGCTTCATCATGTCCTGGGTCTGCTCAAACTGCTTCAGCAGGCGGTTGACTTCCTGGACCGGCACGCCCGCGCCCTGCGCGATGCGCTTTTTGCGGCTCGCCTTGATGAGTTCGGGCTTTCTTCTTTCCTGAGGCGTCATCGAGTCGATGATGCCGAGCGTGCGCTTCAGGCTCTTCTGCACGTCTTCGTCGTTCACCTTGCTCGCGGCCTGCTGGAACTGCGCGGGCATCTTTTCGAGGATCGAGGAGAAGCTCCCGATATTGCCCATCTGCGCGAGCTGCGCGCGGAAGTCCGTGAGGTCGAACCGGTCGCCCGTGGAGAGCTTCTTCGCGAGCTTCTGCGCTTCGGCAATATTGATCGACTTCGTGACGTCCTTCACGAGGCCGACGATGTCGCCCATGCCGAGGATGCGCGAAGCCATGGCTTCCGGGTCGAAGGGCTCGAACCCCGTGAGCTTTTCGGCCGTGCCGATGAACTTGATGGGCTTGCCGGTGATGAAGCGCACGGAGAGCGCCGCGCCGCCCCGACTGTCGCCGTCGGCCTTCGTGAGCACGATGCCCGTGAGCGGCAGCCGCTCGTTGAAGGCGCGCGCCGTATTGACCGCATCCTGGCCGAGCATGGCGTCGATCACGAAGAGCGTTTCGGCGGGCTTGAGGAAAGTGTTGAGTTCCGCCACTTCCTGCATCATCGCTTCGTCAATTGCAAGGCGGCCCGCCGTATCGACGATCAGCACGTCGTAGAAGCGCCGGCGGGCTTCGGACACCGCGCGCGACGCAATGTCGAGGGGCTTTTCGCCCACCGTGCTCGGGAACCAGTCGGCGCCCGCCTGTTCGGTGACGGCCTTCAGCTGATCAATAGCGGCAGGGCGGTAGACGTCGCAGGAAACCGTCAGGACCTTTTTTTTCTGATCGGTGACGAGCCAGCGGGCGAGTTTGCCGGCCGTCGTCGTTTTGCCCGCGCCCTGAAGACCCGCGAGGAGAATCACAGCCGGCGGCTGCACGCGGAAATTGAGCTCGCGCTCCTCGGGCGGCAGGTCGCCCCCGATGATCGCGGTGAGTTCGCGCTGCACGACGCCGACCAGGGCCTGGCCGGGGTTGAGGTTTCCGACCACCTCTTCGCCCATGGCCTTTTCCTTGATGCGGGCGAGAACTTCCTTCACGACGGGAAGCGCAACGTCGGCTTCAAGGAGCGCCAGGCGCACCTCGCGGAGCATGTCCTTGGTGTTGGCTTCAGTAAGGCGCGCCTGACCGCGCATTGTCTTGACGATTTTGGAAAGACGCTGGCTGAGTGAATCGAGCATGGAGATGTCGGCGGGTGCCGCGTTGTGGCTGGCGTCTTCGGAAAGACCGCTCTGGAATGCCGGTGCATGGGAGCCCCCTGAAGGGCGACCGGAGCATTCAAATTCAGCGCTTGGTAAGGCGCAGCCTTAGAATGAACAGACACTGACCCGGAACTCTAATTTCCAATATAGAAAAGAGGCTCAACGGGTCAGAAGCGAACGCATTATTTTAGAAGAGCGCCGCGTTCTTTGCGCCCGGGCGGCTCTTCCTCGGGAAATTTTTCTATTGCGAAGCTCCAAATGTCAGTTCTCCTCATTTCCACCGGATTTGCCGCGCTTCTCTACCTTCTGAGCGGCATCTGCATCGTTACCGCGATGAAGAAAGGCGCTGACGCGAAGGCGTCGAGCCTTCTGCGCTGGCCGGTGCTTCTCGGCCTCATTCTTCATGGATACGCCATTCAGGGAGAAATGTTTCAGTCCGAAGCCGTGCATTTCGGGTTCGGCTATGCCGTCTCCGTGATGTTCTTCTTCGCGGTGATCATTCTGCTCATTGAATCCTGGGTGCACCGTCTGCACGGACAGTTCGGCATCGTCCTCATTGCGGCCGCCTTCGGCGCCATCTTCCCGGTGCTTTTCCCGGGGAATGCGCTCCCCGCGGCGGACTGGACGCCTTTCTTCCGCTTCCACCTCCTCGCAGCGCTCGCCGCCTACAGCTTCATGACGATTGCGCTCGTGCACGCCGTGCTGATGTACATGCAGAACCGGCACCTGAAGGCGCCGGGCGACGGTGCGGGCTTCATTGACTCGCTCCCCGGGCTCGTCGTAATGGAGCGGATCTTCTTCCGGATCGTTGCCTGCGGGTTCCTGCTCCTTACCTTCGTGCTCGTGAGCGGCGCCTGGACGACGAAGGAAACCTACGGCGTCTTCTTCCATTTCGACCACAAGATGATCCTCACGTGGATCTCCTGGGTCGTTTTCGGCATCCTTCTTCTCGGACGGTGGCTCGCCGGCTGGCGCGCGAAAACGGCGCTTCGCCTCTTCTGGGCGGGCTTTCTCGTCTTCGTTATCGCCTACTTCGGCTACAGCTTCATTCTGGAAGTGTTCTGATATATCGCCATGAGCCGCATTCTTTTCTTTCTCGGCATCTTCATCGTGATTGCCGTCGCCTGGTCGATCAGCCGCCGCCGGCAGTCGCTTTCCATCAAGGAGCGTGATGAGCTCGAGGAGCTCAGGCGCAACGAGCGCGGCCGCAAGAATGCGCAGGCCGTGATCGGCGAGCCCATGGAAAAGTGCGAGGAGTGCGGCACCTACTTCCCCCGCCGCGAGGCGGTGCGCCGCGGCGCGCATATCTACTGCTCTGCGCGCTGCCGCGACAAGGCTTCAAAGCAGGAATAAGGCGTGAAGGAAGCAGGAAATCCTCCCGGCTGGCTCGAGGGCGTTCATCGCCGCTCGAGCCCGTTTTTTGATGCCCGTCCGGAAGGCACGCCGGTTTCCGTCGTCGTCATCCACTTTATTTCGCTTCCCGCCGGTCAATACGGGGGCGACGAGGTGGACCGGCTCTTTACGGGCCGCATGACGCCCGACTGCCCCGACTATGAAGATCTGAAGGGTCTTCGCGTCTCATCCCACTTCTTCATCCGCCGCACGGGCGAAGCGATTCAGTACGTCAATGTTTTCGACCGCGCCTGGCACGCGGGGCTCTCCAACTTCCGCGGAAGAAATGCTGTGAACGACTTCTCGGTCGGGATTGAGCTCGAGGGCTGCGGCGAGGAGCCCTTTGAAGATGCGCAGTACCTGGCGCTGGCAAAACTTCTGAACGCGCTCTCGCAGCTTCTCCCGCTTCGCTATGCCACGGGACATGAAACCATCGCGCCCGGGCGGAAGAACGACCCCGGTCCCTTCTTCGACTGGGAGCGCCTTCGCGCTTCGCTCCCTCCGGGCATGTCCGTTGCCATTGCGCCCGAAGACTGCAGCCGGGAGATGATTGAAGCGCGCATGAGAGAACTCGCACGAGGTTAGGCGGTTCCTTAGGCATAGTGCATAATGGGCGCACCTCAATCATCAAACGGATGCGTTGCCCATGCTTGGTTCCGTTCTTCAGTACGTGCTCGGTATTGTTTTCGGCTTTTTCGGGGCTCTCCTGCTCCTGAGAGCATGGCTCTACTATTGGGCGCTTTCGCCGAGGCACCCGCTTTGCGAGCTGACCCGCAAAATTACCGACTGGCTGGTCGCTCCCTTGTCGAAGGCGCTGAAGCCGAAGGGCGGCATCGACTGGGCTTCCGTCGTCGCGGCGTTCTTCACGGCCATCATTGCGGTGCTTCTGCACCGCACGCTCGGGCATCTTCCGGCCACGCCCGTGGGGCTTCTCATTGCCCCCTTCGCCATGCTTCTGCGCTGGGCGCTCGAAATGATTTCCTGGGGCGCCATCATCTGGGCGGTGCTCTCCTGGGTCAACCGCGGTCATCCGATGACCTATACCCTCGAGATGCTCCTCAACCCCTTCCTCGCGCCCATCCGGCGCATCCTCCCCACGTTCCGCGGCATCGACTTCTCGCCCCTCGTGCTCATCGTCATCACGAACGTGCTCCTCATGCTCGTCGTGCCTCTCTCTCGTGGCTTCATACTCCTTTGACCCCTGTCGCTTTTGAGCGGAGCCTTCCATGTACATCATCAGAGCGCAACTTCTTGAAGTCTCAAAGCCTCTCGTCTGGAGAAGATTCCGCTGCGCCGACGATGCAACGTTCGCAGAGTTCCATCGCAAGCTTGTCCGGGCCTTCGGCTGGCTCGACTACCATCTCCATGAATTCCGCAGCAGCCTTGAGTACGATAATGCCGTGGTAATCGGACGTGCTCATGACGATGATTATTGGGATGGTCCGCCAATTGATGAAGAATTGGTGCAGATCCAGCAGGTCTTTTCCCATACGAAAAAGTTCTACTGGATCTATGACTTTGGCGACGACTGGCAGATTGAGCTCACCTGCCAGAAAGAGAGCGCTGAACCCGCCTCCGGCATTGTCCGCATAGGTTCGAGCGGCAAGGCGCCTCCGGAAGATTGCGGCGGACCGGATGGCTTCGAGCGCATGAAGGCGGTCTTCAGAGACGATCCCGACGGCGAGGAAGCGCAAAGGTACCGGGTCTGGATGGGTCTGAAGGATGGTGAAGAATGGAGTCCCAGATGAGCACGTGCTGCATGCGGCCGGATGCCTGATCTCCTAAAAAACATCATCAGTGACGGAAAGGGCGGCTATCGTGCAGCAATTGCCGGGACTTCCCATAGGTTTTTCAACCTTTGCAGCGCTTCGCGCAGAGCAGAAGGTTTATGCCGACAAGACGGCGTTCGTGGCGGAACTTGCCGCATGGCCGGCGCAGAAAATTCTTCTCGCGCGTCCCGAACGATTTGGGAAAACGCTTCTCTCGAGCACTTTCCGCACATTGTTTGCAAATCAGCTTCATGATTTTAATGGCTTAAGCATTGCGAAAAACTGGAAAGACCGGACGTATCCGGTCGTTTGCCTGGATTTCTCCGGGCTGCCGCAGTTCCGCGATGAGGAGAGCTTCCGTTCGGCGCTGATTTCGCGCCTTCTTTCCGCTTTCGGCGGCGTCGGCTTCACGTATGACGCGATGTCCCGGATCTCGTTTTTCGACCAGTTCCGCGTTTGGCTCGCCGGGCTCCCGCTCAACTCGCTCGTGCTGATCATTGACGAATACGATGCGCCGCTCACGACGCTTCTGGGCAATGAAGAGGCGTTTATTGCGGCGCGGAACATTCTCTGTGAGTTTTATGCCCGTCTGAAGGAAGGAGAAGGCGCTCTGCGCTTTCTCCTCATGACCGGAATGACGCGGTTTCATCAGGCGTCCGTCTTTTCCGCGCTCAACAATCTGACGGACATATCGCTCGATTCCCATTTCGGCACTTTGACGGGCTTTACAGAGGATGAGCTCGTACGGTACTTCGCGCCTCATCTCCGCGCAGCTGCCGAGACGCTTGGGGTTTCCGGAGTCAATGAGCTGATCGACGAAATGGCAGAAATGTACGGCGGGTTCTGCTTTGATCGGTTTGCGAGGACGCAGGTCTTTCATCCCGGGTCTGTCCTCAGGTTCCTGAATGCGCCTGAGCTCGGCTTCGTCAGTTACTGGAGGGAGAGCGGGCAAGAGCCGGCATGCCTGAAGCACGCACGCTCATCGGGATTGCTTGATGCGCCGGAAGCCTCTCTGGAGCCTCTTTACGCAGATCTCTCCGAGCTCGCGCTCCCGGCTGATGGCCGGTACGTCAATTCCAAGTCCCTGCTCCTTCAAGCGGGCTGCCTCACCATCAAAAGAGCGGAAGGCGAAGTGGTGGAGCTCGGATGTCCCAATAGAGAAGTTGCGGAATCGATCGGCAGGAAGGTCCTGCCAGCCTAAACAAACAGGCGGCACGAAGACGCTGTCAGAATCCCGCAGCGCCCCACATCTCTTCATAATCTTTGCGCACGCCGTCGAGCGTCAGCGGATAGTCCTGGGCGCTCGGAGACGCGACTTTCCTTGCGGCGACAATAGCGCCGATGCGGGCGCTCGCAACAGGATCAAGGCCGCGCGCGAGCCCGTATAGGAATCCTCCTCGCATGGCGTCGCCCGCGCCGACAGGATTCTGCGCGGCAACCGGCAGCGGTTCAACAGGCACGGCTCCGCCCGCTCCCGGGAGAAAGAGGCTCGCTCCGCGGCTTCCGTGCGTGCGAAGGACAAGCTTTCCTGTCCGGCCAATGGCTTCGGAGGAGAGTCCGGTCTTCGCTTCAAACCCTTCCGCCTCAAAGTCGGAATAGGCGATTCCGAAGGAGCGGGAGAGAAGGTTTTCGAGTTCCTCGGCAGAAAAAAGATTGAGTTCCTGACCCACATCGAAAAGATAGGGTATCCCGCGGGAAACGCATTCATTCGCCGCGTTGAGCGTTGTCGTCTTCCCGCCGGGAGAGAGGATGGCAAGCTTCGGGCGAAGGGCTTTCCCCTCGCGCCGGGGCCAGGGGACTTCCCGGGAGCGGTTCATGGCGCCTGGATGGAAGACCGCCAGCTGGGACCCGAGGCTGTCCGTAAAAATCACGCACTGGGCCGTGTAGACATCGGGGAAGCATTGGAGCCCTTCCGTCGAAATCCCGAAGGACCGGAAGCGCGAGAGATAGTCTTCTCCGTCCATGCCGAGCGCGCCCCAGATCACCGGGTCTTCGCCGAGGCGCTTCATGGAAAAAGCGATGTTGGCGGCGCAGCCGCCGAAATCGCGCCGCATGCCGCTCGCGAGGAACGTGGTGTTGAGGTTCCTCAGGTCGCCCGAAAGCTGACGCGCAAATTCGCCCTCATGGGAGAAGATCGTGTCGTAAGCGACGGACCCGGTGATGAGAACGCTCATAGGCCAAGGGAATCCGCAGAAATCGGACGAACCGTGATGCCGGCCGCTTCGTGCGGGAGCGCTTCCTTAAAGGCGATGGCGGTGCGGACGGATTCGCCTGCCGGGAGCACCGCAGGCTTCTGCGGGAAGCCGTATTCAGCGGGCTCCAGCACGCGGGAAGCGAGCGTGTCGCCCGCCGGATCGAGAAGCTTGATCTCAAGGACCGGAAGCTGCTGCGGGAGTGCGGAGGCGTTCGTGAGGGTTACCTGCGCGGTGGGTCTGAGGAGCCCCGACTGAGCATCCGCCTCGAGCGAGGCTTCTGCGCGGAATGCCTTCACATCCGCCCAGACGAAGCCCGGGCAGGGCAGCTTCGTGCAGACGTTTTCGTAGACGGGCCTCAGGAACGGTGCCTGCGCGAGCACGAAGCCGTGCATCATGAGAAAGGCGCTTGCACACGCGACGGCCAGGAGAATCAGCACCAGGACCGCAAGGAGAAACGAGCGGAGGGGTGAGCGCTTCGGGACGTAGACGGCTGCGCGCGGATCGGCATTCGGCTGCGCATCGTCGGAGAGAAGCGGCGCATCCGGCACGTTGTCCTCAGGGAGATCGGTGCGCTTTGCCTTTTCAAGCATGGCTTCGTCGAGCTTTTTATCGGGAACGACGACGCTCTCGGCGGTCTCAGCGGGGAAAATCTGCCCGCACGCACCGCACCGGTATTCGGGGGCGGCTTCCTTTATGCGCCAGAGCGCTCCGCAGGAGGGACACTTGATGACCTGGGCCATGATGCTTATGCCTCCGCCTGCGTGCTGCGGGTGCCCGCGAGGCACACCCAGCCGTTTTCCTCGCGCCAGAGCTTGAGCGGAAGTCCGGGATCAGCAGCCCGGTAGGCGGCGATGACTTCGTCGGCCTGACGGGCAAGAATGCCCGAGAGAACGAGGCTTCCGCCCGGGGCGACGCGTCCGAGGAGCGCCGGCGCAAGGAGCTTCAGGGGATTGGCAAGAATGTTGGCGACGACGACGCTGAATTCGCCCTCCGGCATGGATTCGGGGAGATGGAAGTCCGCTTCGCAGCCGTTCCTTTCCGCATTGTCGCGGGCGGCTTCAACCGCCTGCGGGTCGATGTCGGTGCCGGTCACGCGGCCTGCGCCCAGCTTCTTCGCGCCGATCGCAAGAATGCCCGTGCCGCAGCCGTAGTCGAGGACGTTGTCGGCGGGTTTGAGATTCTCGTCGAGCCAGTTGAGGCAAAGGCGCGTCGTCGGGTGCGAACCCGTGCCGAAGGCGACGCCCGGATCCAGACGGATGATGACGGCATCGGTCGCGGGGGGCTCGCTCCAGGAGGGGACGATCCAGAGCCGGGGCGACACGTGCGAAGGCTGGAACTGCGCCTGAGTGATGCGCACCCAGTCCTGGTCCTCGACGTCGCTCGTTTCAAGAAGCTTCGGGGCTTCGCACCCGGCCTGCGCGACCGCAGCGTCAAGCGCCGCCTGGAAGTCGAAGCCGTCGGCGGTCAGAACGGAGATGATCGAGCGCGGCCAGGCCTGCGTCTGAGGCTCGAGACCCGGCTCGCCGTAAAGCGGCTGCTCGTCGGTGCTGTCGGCATCGGCGTCCTCGAGGGCGGCAGAGAGCGCGCCGGCATCAAGAAGCAGATCAGAGATTTCCTCAGCGGATCGTTGGTCGGCGAGGATTCGGTATTCACGCATGACGGATCTTCCGGTAGGCCGGTTATTGGTGCCGGCTAAAGAAACGAAAAAAAGAGAAGCGGAGCCGGTAAAACGGCTTCCGCTTCCGCAGGATTCTAAATGAAGGAAGGATCCGAAGACTCAGGGTTCCTTAAAGGAGCTTGTTTTCCGCGAGCCAGTCGCGCACGTCCGGGTCGTTCCGGCTCACGCCGCCGTAGGAGAGGAAATGCGTGCCGAGCCTCACGCCGGGAAGGAGCGACTCGAATTCCGAGCGCACTTCCATCAGACCGCCTCCGCCGTGCGTGCTCATCGTGAGGACGAACTTCTTCGAGAGATCAACGGTCTCCATCCAGGTCTTTAGGGGCTGCGCGGGGCGGTGCCACCACGTGGGCGTTCCGAGGATCACGACGTCGTACTGATCGAGATTGATGCCGAGAGGCTTGATCGGGCGCTTCACGTTCTTTTCGATTTCCTCCTTCACGACTTCAGTCGTGGCGCGGTACTCGTCCGGGTAGGGCTCTACCGTTTCAATGGGAAAGAGATCTGCCCCCGTCATGTTGCGGACGGCTTCCGCCACGCTTCGGGTGTGCCCGGTACGGGAGACGTAAAGAACGGCAATGCGGGGCTTCTTGTCGGCTGCAGAGACCGCAAGCGGGAAGAGACTGGCAAGCGCGATGGAGCAGAGATTGCGGCGGGTGATCATGATTGAAAATCCTCCAGACAGAAGAAGCGTTCTGATGTGATGGAAAAAAGTCTAGAAGCGTCATCCGTTTTCTGATTGGCAGAAACTACCCGGCGCTTGCCTGATCATGTCGATTTGCTAAAAGAAAAAGCCGGCAGCAGAGACGCTGTCGGCCTAAAGACTTTCCAGAAGCGCTTACGGTCAGGCGACGCCGCCGTCCTTACGCTTTCTCAGCTTTTCCTCGAGGTAGTGAATGCTCGTGCCGCCGCTCGCGAAGCGTTCGTCGGCAAGAAGCAGGCGATGAAGCTTCACATTCGTCTTGATGCCCTCGCAGGCGAATTCGGAGAGCGCGATCCGCATGCGGGCAATGGCCTGCTCGCGGGTATCGCCGTAGGCGATGAGCTTTCCGATCATGCTGTCGTAATAGGGAGGAACCGTGTAGCCCGCAAAGACGTGCGTGTCGATGCGGATCCCCGGGCCGCCCGGAAGGTGCCAGGCCGTGATCTTCCCCGGGCAGGGCGTAAAGGTGAAGGGATCCTCGGCATTAATGCGGCACTCGATCGCGTGCCCCCGGAATTCGAGGTCGCGCTGCTTGAAGCGCAGGCGCTCGCCCGCGGCGATGCGGATCTGCTCGCAGACGATGTCGACGCCCGAGATGAGTTCCGATACGGGATGTTCGACCTGCACGCGCGTATTCATCTCAATAAAGTAGAACTCGCCGTTTTCGTAGAGGAACTCGAACGTGCCCGCACCGCGGTAGCCGATGCGGCGGCAGGCTTCAACGCAGCGGCTGCCGAGCTTTTCAATCGCGCGGCGGGGAATGCCGCAGGCGGGAGCCTCCTCGAGCACCTTCTGGTTGCGGCGCTGCATCGAGCAGTCGCGCTCGCCTAAGTAGACCGCATTCTGGAAGTTGTCCGAGAGAACCTGAATTTCAATGTGGCGCGGATTTTCGAGGAACTTTTCCATGTAGACGGTGGGGTTCCCGAAAGCCACGCGGGCTTCCTCGCGCGTCATGCTGACGGACGTGAGGAGCGCGGCCTCCGTGCGGACGACGCGCATGCCGCGGCCGCCGCCGCCGCCCGAAGCCTTGATGATGATCGGGTAGCCGATCTTGCGGGCGATCTTGACAATCTCTTCAGGATCCTCAGGCAATGCGCCGTCGGAGCCCGGAACGCAGGGGACACCCGCTTCCTTCATGGCCTGCTTGGCGCTCACCTTGTCGCCCATGAGGCGGATGGTTTCGGCGCGCGGACCAATGAAGGCAAAGCCCGAGCGCTCCACCTGCTCGGCGAAGTCGGCGTTTTCCGAAAGGAACCCGTACCCGGGGTGGATCGCTTCGGCGTCGGTTACTTCCGCCGCGGAAATGATGGCCGGGATGTTGAGGTAGGAGAGCGAAGAGGAGGCGGGGCCGATGCAGACGCTCTCGTCGGCGAGACGCACGTACTTGGCGTCGGCGTCTGCGGTGGAGTGCACGGCAACCGTCTTGATGCCCATTTCGCGGCAGGCGCGCTGGATGCGCAGGGCGATTTCGCCGCGGTTGGCGATGAGAACTTTTCCGAACATGTGGGTCTTTCCCCGTCGTCCTTATTCCAGAATCACGAGGGGCTGACCGAATTCGACGGGCTGACCGTTCTCAGCGGCGAAGGCCTTGACGACGCCGTCCTGATCGGCTTCAACCTCATTCAAAAGCTTCATGGCTTCGATGATGCCGATCACCTGGCCCTTCTTCACATGGTCGCCCACTTCGATGAAGGGCGCAGCGCCGGGCGAAGGCGCACGGTAGAAGGTGCCGACCATCGGGCTCGTGATGGAAAGCGCGGCCGAGGGTGCCGGAGCGGCGGCAGGCGCGGGCTCGGCAGCAGGCTGAGCGGCGGCCGGAGCGGCAGCCTGAGGCTGGGGAGCGATGGCAATCGTGCTCTGCACGGGCTGCGCAGGGGCGCTCGTACGATTGACGATGCGCACGCGATCCTCGCCTTCCGTGATTTCCAGTTCGGCCACGCCGCTTTCGCTCACGAGGTCAATGAGTGTCTTGAGTTTACGCAGATCCATATTTTTGATGACGGTTGGTTGCAGAGGACGAGCTTGAAGGGGCCGCAGGGGAAAGCGAGCGCGAGGCGCGCCCTCACTTTCCGGATTCCGGCCGCCAAAGAGAAAAAGGCCGCGTCCGCGGCCTCAAAATTCTCTAATGAATGCTCATCAGCGGACAAATTATTCTAATTCTGAGGAAACGGCATTCACCTTGTCAAAGGTTTTTACACATGCCTTCAGTCCTTTCTTTCGGGAAATTGCCGCTATCGGCTTGGAAAACGGGCATATTTCCGGAATTCTGGAAACTCAGAATGATCCGCTTCGCAGTTTATTGGTTGAATGGCTCTCCGGAATGCCCTTAATGAGCTAATCCTTTTCTTCCGGAAGGATGACATTCCGGGTATTTTCCGAAGCAGAGCGTCTCGAGCTCAGCCGGGCCGGCACTCCCGAGCGCTTCGGCTTCCTGCTGCCAGTCGTCCGGTTTTTCCGGCGCGGGGAGCGTCGTCCCGAAGGGGACGATGCGGATGAGGATCTCCTCGCCTTCCATCTCCGTCAGGAGCGTCAGGGCGTCCTTACGCCTGCGCATGAAGGCAGTCGGGTAGGAAGCTTCAAAGGGTTCGGCCATGAGCCCCGCATTAAGAAGCGTAATGGCGGCATCCTTTTCGCTTTCGCCCCGGGCGACGGTTTCGGGAAGCGAATTTTCCGTGGCCGCGCCCGAGAGCACGACGCCCACGAGCTTCAGATCGAGTTCGGGCACGCGCCGCATGAGGGAGAGCGCCGCACGTCGCTTTCTGAGAAGCGTTTCCGCATGGGCTTCGGGCGCAAACAACGCCTGCCAGCGGCGGATTTCGGTGGCGACGCGCATCTCCTCCGGGGCGCAGCCGTAAGCCTCTCTCGCCGCCCGGAAGGCTTCCTTCCAGGTGCTGAGGTCGGCGCAGATGAGGCGTGCGGCAAACGCCGCGGCCTCCTGGCTCTGGCGGTCTGAAGATTGGGACATGGAGGAACCTGCGCGAAAAAGAAGTCCTGGAAACAATGCATTCTAAGAGGAAGAACGCAGCCGTCCGGCGGATGGGCGAAAATGCGCGTCAAAGAAAAATTCTCTTCAGCGAGAGGCATAAATGCATATTCATATTCTCGGCATCTGCGGCACCTTCATGGGCGGCGTCGCGCAGCTCGCGCGCGCGGCAGGCCACCGCGTCACCGGGTGCGACCAGAATGTTTATCCGCCGATGAGCGACGCGCTCGCTGCGAACGGCATCGAAATCACCCAGGGATACGGCGCTGAGCAGCTTGAGCTTTCGCCCGACCTTTGGGTCGTGGGGAATGCCATTTCCCGCGGGAATCCGCTGCTTGAAGCCATTCTCAATGCCGGGCTCCCCTATACATCGGGTCCGCAGTGGATGAGCGAAAACATCCTTCAGGGCCGCGAGGTGCTTGCCGTTGCCGGCACGCACGGGAAGACCACGACCACGTCAATGCTCGCCTGGATTCTGAAGGAAGCGGGCTTCCGCCCGGGATACCTCATCGGGGGGCTGCCCTGCTGGGGCGAAAAGTCCGCCGAGCTCGGCGACCTTTCCGCACCTTTTGTCATTGAAGCCGACGAATACGACACAGCCTTCTGCGACAAGCGGAGCAAATTCGTGCACTACCGCCCGAGGATCGCGATTCTCAATAATCTCGAATACGATCATGCAGACATCTTCCCCAATCTCGCGGCTATTGAAACGCAGTTTCATCATCTCGTGAGAATCATGCCGGGCGAAGGGACGGTGATCGCGAACGCCAGAAGTCCGGCGCTTGACCGGGTTCTGGCGCGCGGCTGCTGGTCGCGGCTTGAGCGCTTTGATGCGGATTTCGGCGCGGAAAACGGGTGGTCCCTTTCCGAGGGCGGCGAAGCGGCGTTCGAGGGCGAGGCGGTCGGCCATATTGAGATTGCCATGCCCGGGCGCTACAACGAACTGAATGCGCTTGCGGCCGTGGCTGCGGCGCATGCTGCCGGCGTTTCGCCCGAGGCGGCGATTGAAGCGCTCAAGCGCTTCCCCGGCGTTCATCGCCGACAGGAAGTGCGCGGCGAAGAAAACGGCTGCGTCGTCATCGACGATTTTGCGCACCATCCGACCGCCATCCGCGAGACGATTGAGGGCGTTCGCTCGAAGTACCGCGGCCGGCGCGTGCTTGCGGTGCTCGAGCCTCGGAGCAATACGATGAAGCTCGGCACCATGAAGGGCGAGCTCGCGGGGGCACTCAAGGACGCGGACGAAATTTTCTGCTTTGCGGGCGCAGGCGTGCGCTGGTCGCCCGAGGAAGCGCTCGAGGCGCTCGGAAGCCGTGCATTCGTAACGCACGACTTCAATGTGCTCGTTGACACGGTCGTGGCGGAAGCCAAGCCCGGGGATGTCATTCTCTGCATGAGCAACGGCGGCTTCGGCGGCATTCACGGGAAGCTCCTCGCGAAGCTCGCCGAGAAGTCGCTCCGCCTTCAGGGATTCCGGGGCGAAAGGAATGACTGAAGCTAAGCCCCTCGTCATCTATCTCCACGGCTTTCTTTCGTCTCCCGGTTCGGCCAAGGGCCGGGAGCTCCGCGAGGAGGCTCTGGCCTCAGGCTGGAATTTTCTCGCTCCCGACCTCAATCTCTCGCCCCGGGAGGTTGACCGGCTCCTGACCGGCCTGATGGATTCGATTTCAGAGGAGAGGCGCGTGCGAACTCTGGTTCTCGGCTCCTCCCTCGGGGGTTTTTATGCGCTGAGGCTTGCGAACCGCTTTGCACTTACGGCGGCGACGGTCAACCCCTGCCTCAACCCCTGGGAATTTGTTGCCGGGCAGACGGGAGAGCGGGAGGTTTACGGGACCGGGAGAAAAGTGTTCGTCATGGACACGTTTGCCGGGGAACTTCTCGCTTTAAGCCGTGAAGTTCCGCCCAGGCCCCGAGATCCCGCGGATGCGCTCACGCTCCTCTCCACGGCCGACGAGGTGCTCGATTACCGGCTCGCGAGAAAGGCGCTCATGGAGTCGCCCGCGATCCTATCCGTCGGCGACGACCACAGAATGCAGCGCTTCGCGCGCTATCTTCCTCACGTCAGAGCCTTCTTTGAAAGACGGATGGCGGCAAAAGTTCGGGCACAATAACGCCCTCAGGAAATTTCAAAGCATTTAGTTTTTCCGGCGTTCACCTCCGATACGGGCAATAAGGGCGCGGGATGCAGGTTTAATCGTTATGTATCTCTATTTTGAAGATGACGGCGCCTTCAAGGCGGGTACGGTGCTCTCTCAGGCGGGAAGCGCCTATCAGGTGGAGCTCACGACCGGCCGCCGCAGCAAGATCAAGGCGTCGCACGTCTTTTTTTCCTTTGAGTCTCCGTCTGCGTCGGAGCTGATCGCCCGGATTCCGGAGGCGGCTGAGGAACTTGATCCGGCCTTCCTCTGGGAAGCCGCGCCCAAGGAGGAATTTTCCTACCTCGACCTCGCTCAGGAATACTGGGGCGAAAACCCGGGCCCCGTCGAAAAGGCGGCGCTCATTACGACGCTTCATGCCAATCCCGTCTATTTCTACCGGAAAGGCCGGGGAGTTTACCGGAAGGCTCCGGAAGACATTCTTCAGAAAGCGCTCGAAGCTCTTGAGCGCCGCCGCCGGCAGGAAGAACAGAAAAAGGCCTGGATTGAAGAGATGGTCGAAGGGAAGCTTCCCGAGGCGATCGGACGCCAGGCGCTCATGCTTCTGGTTGCGCCCGATAGAAATTCGATCGAATGGAAGGCGCTCTCCGACGCCGCTGCCGAAACGCGGCAGACGCCGCTCCGCCTCATGCTCGCGCTGGGCGGCATCGCGTCGCCCTGGCGCTGGCATGTTGAGAGCTTCTATGCGGCCAATTTCCCGCGCGGCCGCGGTTTCCCGGCGGACCTCCCGGAGCCCCCTAAGGAGGCCTGGGACGATCTTCCCGTCGCGGATGTGGACGCCTTCTCGATCGACGATTCGGACACGACCGAAGTGGACGACGCGGCGAGCGTGAAGCATCTCGATGGCGGCGTCACGCGCGTGGGCATTCATATCGCTGCCCCCGCTCTCATGATCGAGCGCGGCTCGCGTCTTGACGACGTCGCCAAGGCCCGCATGAGTACTGTTTATGCACCGGGCCTCAAGACGACGATGCTTCCGGAAAACTGGATCAAGGCCGCGTCCCTTGATGAGGGCGTGATGGTTCCCTGCCTCTCGCTTTATGCCTGGGTGAAGGACGACACCTTCGCCGTGGAAAAGACGGAAACGCGGCTCGAGCGCATTGCGCTCAAGGCCAACCTCCGCTACGACAAGATCGACGACCTCGTGACCGAAGAGGCCATTGAGGAAGGAAAGCTCGAACTGCCCTTCGCGGACGACATCGCCTGGCTCTGGCACTTTGCGAAGCACCTGCAGAAAGGCCGCGAGGAAGTGCGAGGCCGCCCGGAGCCTGTCGGACGGGTCGACTGGTACTTTGCGCTTGAGGGCGAAGGCGAAAATGCCGTCATTCACGTGCGCGGCCGCCGCCGCGGCGCACCGCTCGACCTCCTTGTTGCTGAACTCATGATTTTCGCGAACAGCACCTGGGGACTCTGGCTCGAGGAGCACGATACCGCAGGCATCTACCGCTCCCAGAGAATGGGACGCGTGCGCATGAGCACGTCTCCCGGGCCCCACGACGGCCTGGGCGTTCTGCGTTATGCCTGGAGCACGTCGCCGCTCCGCCGCTACGTAGACCTGGTGAACCAGCGTCAGATGATTACGGTGCTCAAGGGCGAGCCGCCTGCTTATGCGAGAAACGATGTCGACCTTTTCGCCATCGTGAGCCAGTTTGAAAACATCTACGGGCTCTATTCCGACTTCCAGACCCGGATGGAGCGCTACTGGTCGCTGCGCTGGATTCTGCAGGAAGGCTTGAAGACCATTGAGGCGATCGTCGTCAAGGGCGACCTTGTGCGCATCGACCGGCTCCCCTTCATGCAGCGCGTGCCGGGGCTCCCCGAGGATCTTCCGCGCGGGCGCAAGGTGGAGCTCCGCATCCTCGGATGCGATCTCGTCGACCTGGTGATGGATGCTCAGCTCGTGCGGATTCTCGACGAAGCGCTCACGCCTGAGGAAGAAGGCGCGCTCGAGGAGGCGCTCGACGATGCGCCGGACGAAAGCGCATCGGAAGAATCCGACAAAGAGGCGGCAGCGGAGAAGCCCGCGAAGGAAACTGAGGCCTGACCATAAGCGCAGCTCTCAATCCAAAAGCGCAAAAGAGAGGTTTTTCTCGCCGGCGTCATATCCGTGTGATAACCTCTCGAGCGAATTTCTGCACCCCTTGAGGAGCGGCGCCTCAGGAAGTCCATTCCGAGGCGCCCTCACGGGGGATTTTTGCGGCGTGCGTGCCGGCCGAACATTCTTCCTCCACGCGCGCCGCAGCAGTCCGAATCAACCGCTTAAAGCCCAATCAGGGGGATCTGACAATGAGCCGTGAGGAAGAAGCCGGAAAGCTCATTGAAGAGGACGAAAGCACGCCGACGCTCGATTCGGATGAAGCGAGCCGTGCGCTCGCGCGCGTCGAGCAAATCCTCGAAGAAGATGAGGACAAGGCGAAGGCGCTTCTGAAGGCGCGCGGAGGCGAGCACGAAGAGGCGCGTCCCATTACGCCCGAGGCTGCGCAGGAACTGAGGGACATCCTGGAACCCCTCCATCCTGCGGATATTGCCTGGGTGCTCGAAGCCCTGCCGCTCGATGACCGTCTCGCCGTCTGGAATCAGGTCCAGAGCGAGTCTGACGGCGACATTCTTCTTGAAGTCAACGAGGGCGTTCGCGAAACCCTGATCGACGCGATGGATCGCGACGAGCTCGTCGACGCGGTCGAAACGCTCGATACCGACCAGATCGCCGACCTGGTGGACGACCTCCCGCCCGACGTGATGGCGGAGGTTCAGGAAGGGCTTTCGCACGAAGAGCGCGCACAGCTGCGCGCCGCCATGTCGTACCCGGAGGAGTCCGTCGGTGCGCGCATGGACTTCGAGATGGTCTCGATCCGCGAGGAAGTGACGGTCGACATGGTGCTCAGGTACCTGAGGCGCTTCAAGACGCTGCCCGACCATATGGACCAGATTTTTGTGGTCGACCGTCTGGGGAGACTGAAGGGCACGCTCTCTCTGGTTGAGATGCTCACGAACGACCCGGCCAAGCAGGTGAAGCGCATCATGCAGACGGAGGCCTTCACGCTTAATCCGCTCGATTCCGCGAGCGACGCCGCGCAGGCGTTCGAACGCTACGACCTCGTGAGCGCGGCGGTGGTGGATGAAGCAGGGCGCCTCGTTGGTCGCCTCACCGTCAACGAAGTGGTCGACGTGATCCGCGAGGAAAGCGAAGAGGACGCCTTCGGTGCGGTGGGTCTTGATGATGAACAGGATATCTACGGGAGCGTCTGGTCTTCGGCCAAGAGCCGCTGGCTCTGGCTCGGCGTCAACCTCTGCACGGCTTTCTTTGCTTCTCGCGTGATTTCCGCCTTTGACGGCACCATCGAGCGCGTGGTGGCGCTCGCGGCCCTGATGCCGATCGTCGCCGGCATGGCCGGGAATTCCGGCAATCAGACGCTGACCCTCCTCGTACGATCGCTCGCCATGGGGCAGGTGACGATGGCCAACACCATCGACATCTGGAAGAAGGAGATCGGCGTCGCCTTCATCAACGGCATTCTCTGGGGCTGCATCGCCGGCGCCTGCGCCTGGGCGCTCTATTGGGATTCTCCGCAGGGAATGCTCCTTGGGTGCGTGATGGCGCTCGCGATGTTCTTCAACATCATTCAGGGTGCGGTCGTCGGCATGGCGGTGCCGCTTATTCTGAAGCGCCTCGGCCGCGACCCGGCAATGGGGGGGTCGGTGCTTCTCACCTTTACGACGGATTCCGGGGGCTTCCTGATCTTCCTCGGTCTCGCAACAATCTTCTTTGCGCACTAGCGCGTAGAAGAAAAGCGGCGCTTCATTGAAGCGCCGCTTCGCGTCTGAGAAACAGAATTCTCTATACCCCAAAGGAGCTTTTTTCAGAGATCGCCGAAAAGGCGCTTCAGATCGTCAATGCTCTTTTTGGCGACGGGCTTCTCCTCGTCGCTTTCCCTCGCGGACACCTCGTGAATGGTGTAGACGTCTTCGATTTCCTCGCGCCAGTAGGTCATAGGGGAACCGGAATGCAGAAAGCGGTCTGCGACTTCGGAGCCTACGGACTCGCAGCGCAGAATTCTTCCCGTGTCGAATTCCACATCAAGATAGCGACGCGTCGGGTCGTAGCCGGCAGAGACAATGCCTCCGCGATGAATGGGTTTGCGCTTCATTTTTTCTTTCTCCTGCCGCCTCCGGGAGGCTTGTGATGCAAGGCATATCCGTTCATTCTATGCCCGGGGAATCCAGGCGGAATGCTGCCGGCAAAATCGGGTGCACAGGATTGGGAAAGCGAAATAGTTTGATTTATAAAGAAAATGAAATTATTGTTGTCCACTTCCAATGGGTTTTCTGCTAATCTCCGGGCAGTTCCAGTCTCTACTATGCGAGAAAACCCTAAGAACAACGGACTGGATATCCATTTGAAGAACCCAGGCAAAAGTGGTTCGGCTTGACATCACGGATGCGCCTAGCGCGCATCACAGGCCTTGAAGCCGCTTTCACGCAGACCGGATGCGTTTTGTCCCTGTCCCCGCAGGAATGCATCATTGACTCTCTGGCGAAGCTGAGCTTTTTTCGTCGCGTCGCTTCAGGGTAGTCTGCCGCCGCCCAGATTTATGAAGAAAAAAGTCAACGCTTCCTCATCCGCCATTAATTCCCAGAAGAAAGCGCCCGTTCTGGAGCGCTTCTGGCCGACGGGCGTCCTCGCTTCGTTCGGCGTTGCGGCTGCCATCGGCCTTCATTTCGCGGGCTATACGACAGAGCCCGTGAAGACTGAGGCTGCCGTTGAAGCGCTCGCAGATCAGCCCGTCGAGGCCGCTGATGCAGGTGCCGATGCGCTCATCGCTCAGTGGGAAGAGGCTCACCCGAATGGCGTGCCGGCGGAAAAGGAAGACGCGCTCAGCGTCTCTGAAAAGGAAGTTGCGACTTATATATCCCGCAGCTATCGCGTGCCTATGGCCGAAGCGGAGCAGCTTACGACCTGGGCAGTGGAAATCGGCGCAGGCTTTGATGTCGACCCGCTCCTCATTCTTGCCGTCGCCGCTGTGGAATCGAGCTTCAATCCCAAGGCGAAGAGCCGTGCAGGTGCGGAAGGCCTCATGCAGGTGATGACGCGCGTGCACGCTGAAAAGTTCCATGCCTTCGGCGGCTCTAAAGCGGCGCTTGAGCCCTATCCGTCTCTGGTTGTGGGTACCTCCATTCTTTCGCGCCTCATTACGCGTACGGGAAGCGTCCAGAAAGCGCTTAAATTCTATTTCGGCGCGGCGAATCAGCCTTCCGACGGCGGGTATTCCGAGAGGGTCTTTAAGGAAAGAAGCCGCATGCTGGTTGCGGCCGGTGGCGACTCCGATCACGCCGTGCAGCTTTCGAGAAGAAAGCGTACGGGACCGGAGTTCGTGAGAAATCGCGCCGGCGTGAAGCAGCTGGGCTTTGAGGAGTGGACGGAAGTGACGGGCGTGGTGGAGACGAAGCTTGCTCAAAAGGAAGGCAAGGTTCGTCAGCTCCAGGCGTCAAGCGCCGCAGGTGAAAAGCGGCCCGCCGCGCCGATGGAGAATCTGCCTCCCGACGAGAGCGGCAAAACCCGGGTCAATTGATCTTTTGAGGGGGGCGGAGCGCCTAGCGCGGGAAGTCGCCGGCAATCGATTCGAGCCAGCAGGCGGCAGCGAGCCCTGCTGTTTCCGTTCTGAGAACCCGGGGCCCGAGAAGCATCGGCATCCAGCCCGAAGCTTTGGCGAGTTCAATTTCCGCGTCGGAGAAGCCCCCTTCCGGGCCGACGGCAAAAGCGGCGGAATGAAGTCCCGGTCGAATGGCCGCAGGGATCCCGGCTTCTGCGTCCGGGGCAAGCATGAGGCGTACTTCAGCCTCCGCTTCAGCAAGTCCGGCCTTGAGGGTCGGCGCTGCCGAGATTGTCGGGACGACATTCCTCCCGCATTGTTCCGCGGCTGAGCGCGCGATGTCCGTGAGTCTTGAGAGGCGCTTTGCCAGTCTTTCGCCCGCGAGCTTCGTGACGGATCGTTCTGCCGGAACCAGAAGAATGGCGGAAATGCCGGTTTCGACGGCCTTTTCCACGATCCACTCCATTTTTTCCGGGGCAACCAGGCTCTGAACGAGGGTCATGAAGACCAGGGATTCGTTTGCCTTTTCCGTCACGGCATCAATTTCCACCCATGCGGCATCGGCAGAAAAGCGAATGGGCCCCGACCAGGCGAATCCGGATCCGTTGAAGATTTCGACCCGTTCGCCGGCTGCAAGCCTCAGCGCCCGGCCGGCATGGTGCGCGGCTTTGGCGGGAAGCGTGAAGGAAGCGCCTGAAGCAAAGGCGTCGGTCGGGGCATCAACGAAAAAGCGCGGCAATGACATGACGGACTGGGAGAAAACAGGATTCGGGAAAAAGGTCCCTGAATGTTAAAATATTAGATTCAGTGAGGGGCCTCTATTTCATTGAGCGGCCCCTGCCATATTTTCTCTACTCACCGAGAACGACTTCACATGTCAAAGGTCTCTCCCCAGATGATGGCGAACGCGATCCGCGCGCTCGCCATGGATGCTGTTCAGAAAGCCAAGTCCGGCCACCCCGGCATGCCGATGGGCATGGCAGATATCGCCACGGCGCTCTGGTCGCGCCATCTGCGCTTCAATCCCGCTGATCCGAAGTGGCTCGGCCGCGACCGCTTCATCCTTTCGAACGGCCACGGCTCGATGCTGCAGTATGCGCTTCTGCATCTGACGGGCTATGACCTCTCGATGGATGACCTCAAGGCCTTCCGTCAGCTCGGAAGCAAAACCCCGGGTCACCCCGAGGTGCATGTCACCCCGGGCGTCGAAACGACGACGGGGCCCCTCGGCCAGGGCATTGCGAACGGCGTCGGCATGGCGCTCGCCGAGAAGCTCCTCGGCGCGGAATTCAACCGCGAGGGCTTCCCCGTCATCGACAACCGCACGTATGTGTTCCTGGGCGACGGCTGCCTCATGGAAGGCATCAGCCACGAAGTCTGCTCGCTCGCCGGCGTCTGGCATCTCAACAAGCTCATCGCGATCTATGACGACAACGGCATCTCGATCGACGGCGACGTCCGCGGCTGGTTCCAGGACGATACGAGAAAGCGCTTTGAAGCCTACGGCTGGATGGTGATCGGGCCCGTCGACGGCCATGACATCGATGCCATGGACCGCGCGATCGCTGAAGCGAAGACCTCAGAAGACAAACCCGTTCTCATCATCGCGAAGACGACGATCGGCAAGGGTTCTCCCAACCGTCAGGGCACGGCGAAGGTGCACGGCGAAGCGTTGGGCGACGAGGAAATCGCCGCCACGAAGGCTGCGCTCGGGTGGAACTACGGTCCCTTTGAGATCCCCGAAGAGGTCTACGAGGCCTGGGATCACCGCGAAGCCGGGAAGGCCGTTGAAGCCGAGTGGGACAAAATGTACGCGGCCTATGAAAAGGCTTATCCGAAGGAAGCCGCGGAACTCGCGCGCCGGCTTGCCGGCGACCTCCCCGAAAACTGGGACGAGGTCGTGATGGACGCCGTCTGCGCGGCCGAGGAAGCGCAGGAAACGGTTGCAACCCGCAAGGCGAGCCAGAAGGCCCTCAATGCGCTCGCGCCCGCTCTCCCTGAACTCCTCGGCGGCTCAGCCGACCTGACGGGTTCGAACCTCACCAACTGGAAGGACGTGAAGAGCCTCAACACGGGCGACTTCCACGCCCGCCACATCAGCTACGGCGTGCGCGAATTCGGCATGTCGGCGATTCTGAACGGCATTGCGCTCTTCGGCGGCTTCATCCCCTACGGCGCCACCTTCCTCACCTTCTCCGACTATTCGAGAAATGCGCTTCGCATGTCGGCCCTCATGAAT
>OLZW01000091.1_pt1 | contig 71461 bp, 70 predicted proteins | sample 1674281 | NCBI WGS metagenome assembly OLZW01 (sample SAMEA103958157, study PRJEB25191) | human gut metagenome | biome: human-associated habitat [ENVO:00009003]; feature: intestine environment [ENVO:2100002]; material: feces | place: Germany | collected 2013/2015
AACCGGAAGAACCGGAGGGCATCCTGATCGCTCACGCATCCATCCATGGAAATACTGCCCATGCGGCGAAGACCCTCAAGGGTAAATTAGAGAAAAAAGGCGTACAGGTCAACATATGTGATCTCACTGTGACAGATCTTTCCTACGCTGTTGCCAGTGCGTTCTACTGCGGGAAGTTGGTTTTAGCCAGCTCCACCTATGACGGAGGACTGTTTCCGCCCATGAGGGAGTTTTTGGAACATTTACGGACAAAGGGATTCCGAAACCGCCGGGTTGGCCTTATTGAAGACGGCTCTTGGGCACCTGCTGCCGCGCGGCTGATGCGCACCAAATTGGAGGAGATGAAGGATATCCACCTTTACGAAACGGTAGTGTCTCTGCGTGGTGCATTGAACCAAACCAGCGAAGCGCAGATGGACGCTCTGGTGGCTGAGCTCTGCGCAGAATAAGCTGCAACAAACCGCAGCTATTCTCGTACAGATGATGGTCTTACTCATCTGCTTTATGTCCCAAGGGCAGAGTAGCGCTCGATTGAAAATCGCTTGAAATGCGGTTCTTTCATTTCCGGCTTTTCAAGCTGGGTCAGGAAATACAGCCGCAGGAGGATTTTTTCCCGCAGCCGCGGATCAAGCCCATCAATAAAATCGGCGAGCGGAGCGGACTTGCTTGTTGGCTGATAGATCAGGATTCCCTTCATGGCTCCGTCACCTCCATTGCCTTGCTCAGCTTCTTCAGATGACAGATAAAGCGATCTGCAAAATCCCCGGCAAGCTCTGAATCACCGCTGATCCACCAAATCGGATCGGGAAGCGGCTGAGAGAGGGCATCATATTGCAGACAGATCAATAGAAACTTTTGCCGTGGTTCGGCCTGCTCCGCAGCTTCATATAGTCTCCGAAGGATCTCTGTGATCTCACAAGAATTCTGGCAAGTGTCGCACAAGTCATCAAACAATAAGCCGGAATAGGCGCGGCTCAAGGCGCCCAATGTGGCTTCGTCCACACTTCCATCTATCATCAGAAGGCCCATACGGTGCAAACGGGCCTTCGCCCCATCGTCAAACGGATTTTGCGGTCGTGTTTTGTGGAACTGTATATTCATTTCTTTCATCTTTGTACCTCACAATGGGATAGAAAAAGGCCCGGCACCTTGCGGTGTCGAGCCTTCTGGCATAAGTCTTATTATTCTTTGTCATCTGCTTCGGCTTGCGCCGGCAGCGCGGCGGCTTCTTCGATCATGCCCACAACCAAGGTGTTCATCTGCGCGGCGTTCTGCGCAGTAATAACCGGAGCGCCGGTGCGCTCCTCAAGAGCCTTTCGTGCTACACCGGCAACCTCACCGCCCTGTCGGGCAACCTCCATACTGCCGGAAAATCCTTCCGGCTTGGAGGCTTTGGAAATATCACGGGTGGACGCCTCGGCCAGCATAGTCAAGACCAATTCGGTATCGCTCATGTTGTCCCGCAGGTTTTCCTTTTTCAGCCCCTTGAGATTCTTGTACTGCCGCGTGGTCATGCCGGACCACGTGCGGGTGATCTCATCGGTCAGAATCGCAAATTCACGTCCCTTTTCCACACCGCGTTTCTGCCACTCATCGGTAAGCTCATTTCGAATGCGGATAGAGAGCAGCCTTTGATGTACCCAATCAGGGTCATAGCCCTTTTTCAGATAGGTTTCCAATGCGCGGTCGATGGCCTGCTCCGGATCAATGGTTTCCTCAATGCGTTCCCTGCCGACCTCTGCCAGCCAACGTTTCACCGGTTCCGCACGGGGGGATGGGATAGACTGAATAATGCGGAGAAGCTGCTCGGTTGTGGCAGCGTCGGTCTTATAGTTCTTTCCATCCGACGATTTCATTTTCAGTTGTACGATATTTTCGTACAACTGAGTTGCCCCCTCAGACTTCAACTTGCGCTTTAAGTCACTCCAATATCTGCGAGGGTTCTCGCTTCCAGTCAGTACATGGATTACATCGACAACAGAGAAGTACCACTCCTCTTGTTCTTCATTCCAAGCCGTGCGAATGGGTTGATTTTCAAAAAGCTGAATTTTATTCTGTTCGCTCATAGCGTTGCTATCCTTTCTCTTTCTTTTTTCGATTATACATCAGCCAATTCGCTGCCGCAAGAACTCCAGAAACAGCTCTTCTAAATCTTCATCGCCGTTCAGTTTGTCCAGATAAGGTGCAAATTTCCTACGGTCAAAGGCGATTTTCTTAGGTGGTGCAGCGCGGCGCATTTCCTCGTCTGCCCGTGCCTGCCGCCAAGCCGCGTAAATGTCTTGATGCTCAGCGGATGGAGGTGGGCAGGTATGGGCGATCTTCTGTATGGTTGACTTATTGAGTACATATCCCTCAATGGTGCACATTTCTACAAATGCCCTTTGAGAGTCTGCATCATAATCGGCAATGCGTTCCGCACAGGCAATCGGCAGCTTGCGCGGACTGTTCTCCAAAATATCAGCAAGCTGCGGAATCAGTGCTGCCAGCTTGATGGCCTTGCGGATCTCATACTCCGTCACGCCGAAGAAATCTGCGACGATCTTGCGGGCGTTGTACCTTTGGTGATTCTCGCCAAAGGTCTCGCCGTCGCTATCTCCATCTAACTTTTGGCGAGAATCGCCAAAAGTTGTTGAGGATGGTGTTGCGTTCCGTTGCCCGTGGCGATTGTTCTCATCAAGCAACGCCCGATACGCTTTGCCACGTTCAATGATGGTGAGGTCCTGCCGCCGCAGGAGATTGGTGGCAACGGCAATGGAAATCGCTCTTGCGTCATCGGCCTCCACGACCTCCGCAGGAATTGTTGAGTGCCCGGTCAGCCGCCACGCTTCAGTACGATTGTGTCCGGCAAGGATCTCATACTGCTCACTATTCGGAATCGGACGAACAATAATGCGCTCGTAGATGCCCTGCTCGGCAAGCTGCTGAGAGAATGCACGGAGTTTTTCGGGCGGGTAGGGATGAAATCCAATGTCTGCCGTGCGAAAAGGGCAAAGGCTTTTGATCGGCAGTTCGCAAAAGCGGGGAGCTGCCGCATCCGCCTTTGCTTGAAACATGGTTTCATAAGCCTCATTGCCTACTTCCAACTCTGATGCTTGCTGCGCTGCGCTCATGCGCCGCTTTAACAGGTCATCCATGCTTTTTTTAGCCAAGCCGCAGCACCTCCTGGGCAAGGGAGCGATAGGAGTCAGCGGCAGGATTCTTAGGTGCATAATCCAGAATGCTCATGCCTGCTGCCGGACACTCCGCAACCTTGATCGTCTGCTCAATGGGGCGGTCAAATACATGAATGCTGTCACCGTAGATCTCTCCCACGCTGGAGCGAACGCTTTGGCAGAGCTGCGGGCGGGACTGATACATGGTCAAGAGAATGCCCGCAATCTTCAAATCGGGGTTGAATCGATTCTGTACATTACGCACCATTTCTAAAACATCGGGAATCCCTTCACTGGCGAGGAAGTGTGCCTGCACCGGAATGATGCAGTAATCTGCCGCAGCCAGAGCATTAACGGTCAATAGTTCATGCTTCAGTCCACAGTCTATGATGATGTAATCATACAGTCCACACAGGGATGCCAACAGCTTGTCCAGCACCTTCTCGCAAGGGTCATCTGAGATGCCAGATGCGTTATACTGTGAAAGCTGCATGACCTGCAAGCGGGCTGCAGCGTCCGCTAATCGCTTGTTGGCAGGGATCAGGTCAAGGCCGCTGCTGGTATGTAGTACAGCACGATCGAGGTGGAGCTCCAGATCCTCCGGAGAGTCAATTTGGACAAGCAGCAGCTTTGCCAGCGTATTCTTCTGTTCCCCTGGCGTATAGCCGAGGGCTGCGGTGAGATTGCCCTGGGGGTCATTGTCGATCAGCAGGACCTTTTTATCTTCAGCTGCGAGGGCAGCCGCGAGGTTCAAAGCGGTAGTTGTTTTGCCAACACCGCCTTTTTGGTTGGTGATTGCGATAGTATTCATGCTCATTTTTGAACTCTCCTCAGCAATTCGATGTGTTTTCTTCCTTTACACGGCAAATTGTAGTAATCTTCTGAAGAAACAAAATCCATCAGTGGAATTTTAGGAAAATATGTTTTATTAAAACATTTCAGAGCAATCAATTTCCCAGAATGTTTCCAGTCTAATATCTGCTTTGGGCGATATCCCAAAATCGCGCATACCTGCTTTTCTGTCAGCAGATCCGGCAGAGAGGACATTTCCTGCTCCACAGCCAACCGAATAGCGCCGCCTAATTCGCTTGAATATGGCTGCGGTGGAGTATATGGGATACAGTTGTGGCGCTTGCCCTTGAGATAGTACAATGGATTCTGTTGACGATCAGCCAAATACCTTTCAACTTCTTCCTTTGCAATTTTGTATCCAAATCCTTTTCGTTTCGGCTTCTCTGCGGATACCCTGCCGGTTTCTATCAACCACAATGCAGTTTCCTTGCATATATGTGCAATTTGGTAAAATTCTTCTTTGCTGATATAGTCTTTTTGAATATCCGAAAGACTAAGCTGCCTGTTTTTCATACCCGCACCTTCAGCCTTCTCTCCGCGTAGTCCTCGCTTAATACATAGTCAATAATGGACTCTTTGAAGATCCAGTAGTGCGGTTTAATGAAGATGGCTTTTACAAGTCCTTCGTGAATTAACTTTCGAGCAAAGCTATCGCCTATTCCACCTAACATTTCACGAAATGTTAGTACAGACACTACATCGGGGTATTGCTTGAATTGTTGTATATATCTCTTCCTTGGTTTTTCCATGATCGAACCTCCGTCTAAATTACCATTGACAGATGGGTTCGATACCTATAGTATGATTCAGTTCTCTCCTAAAACTTCAAAATTCGTTTGAGTTCTCTCCTATGTCCACCATTCCTCACGAGAAAATGGGTTGTACCGGAGTTCTCTCTTAGTTCTCTCCAAACCGCTTTTTTGAGCTGTCAGGAGAGAACACCAAGACATTCCGTATTTGCTTAATAAAAACACGAAAAAGTCAAAAAGCCAGTAATATCAACGCTTTCTGGGAACGGTGGAGTGCAGATTGCTGCGGAAAACAGAATCGATATAACCACTCAAAATCCGCCGCTGGCGACAGCGTACCGGTTCGAGTCCGGTCACCGGCACCAAGAGCAGAGGACCTGCGCCGCAGGTTCTCTGCTCTTTTCTTTGAACGGGCAAAAGAAAATCCGGATATTAAAATTGTGGTCGTTTGGCCGGGGCAGTACCGGAGTGAGGCTTTCCTCTGCGATCCCACTGTTGCACTTGAGAAGATCCGATAAGCAGCATTGTATTCCTCGGAAAAACTACAATGCTGTGCGAGCCAGTCTGTCATCGCCTTTCAGGCCGCAATCAAAGTAAGAAAAAGCACGCCTGCCAAGCAGACGTGCTTTTCATTTTGTGTCAGGGGTTTTGGCTTTTCAGCGTCTTCCGCCGAAGCCGCCTCCGCGGCCACCGCCAAATCCGCCGCTGCGACCTCCACCGAAGCCACCGCCGCGGCTGCCGCCACCGCCGAATCCGCCGCCGCGGCTGCTGCCGCCAAATCCGCCGAAGTTTCCGCTGCCAAAACTGCCGCCGCGGCCGCTGCTGCCAAATCCGCCAAAGCTGCTACCCGAGGAACCGGAAGGCCGTCTCGGCTGCTGAGGCGGGCGGCGATTACCGCCGGAGGAGCCGCCGCTGCGCGGCGGTCTGGGTCCGCCCTGCGGAGGACGGGGGCCGCCCGAACGGGGCGGACGCGGGCCGCGCGGGGGACGGCGCCCCCAGAAGATGGGGTGATACATCACCGTCGGCACGCCCATGCCGGGCATCATGTAGCGGCGGCGATAGCGGCGATAACGCATGCCGTCAAGCATGATCCAGAGGACAAAGAATATGATGAGGATCATGATGAACATCACACCGTTGGCCGCCTCGTCCAGCGCCGCCTCGCTCTGCTGATACTGCTGGCTCAGCTCCACATGGAGCGCGGCGCAAAGCGAGCGCACCGCGGCGTCATAATCGCCCTTCTGCACGTTATCCGCCATGCAGGAGGCAACAAAGCTCTGCGAAAGGCCGCTGAGCAGATCATAGAAATCGCCGCTGGCGACCAGATAATAGTCCTGCTGCTGTTTGGCGATGACAAGAATGGCGTCATTTGAGCCAAGCTGCATCGTGTCCGCATAGTCTTACGCCGTATTCTCGAGATTATCCGACGACTGCACCGTGACGACAGCCATGATGCTGCCGAACATCTTGTCCCAGTTAGCGTTATAGAGGCTGACCGCCTTTTCGGCCTTGTCCGAAAGGACGTTCGCCTCGTCGCGCACGTACTGCTCGAACGCCGCCGTGGAAAGCGAGGGATCGAGCTTTTCTCCGCCCTCCGGCGTAGAGACGGCGGGCGTCTTGTGCAGTCCCCACGCACTGGATGCGACGATCGCCAGAATCAGCACGACGATGGCGACGCCGCGTTTTTGAAAGAATTTCATATGCTTCTCCTATCCGGAGCGTCTCAGCTTCTCAGCTCCATGAGCTTCTGCTTCAGCTCACCTTCGATGCGGCCGAGCTCGACCTCCGCTTCCTTGCGCTTCTGCGCGCCCTCGCGCTGGATGTTCACGACCTCGTCGAGCGTGGAGACGAGCTGCTCGTTCGTGTGCTGCAGCGTCTCGATATCGACGATGCTGCGCTCGGCTTCCTTTGCCGTGGCGATGGTGCCCATCTTGAGCATGTCGGCGTTCTTCTTGAGAAGCTCGTTCGTCGTCTGCGCCACCGCGCTCTGTGCGGCCGTGGCCTGACGGCTGTGCTCCATGCCGAGCGCGAGCACCATCTGGCTCTTCCAGAGGGGGATGGTATTGACGAGCGAGGACTGGATCTTTTCGACCATCAGCGTGTCGTTGTTCTGGAGAAGTCTCGTCTGCGGGCCCATCTGGAGCGACACCATGCGCGTAAGCTCCAGGTCGTGCAGCTTCTTTTCAAAGCGGTCGCACTTCTGCGCGTAGTCGTTGTAGGCCTGCGCATCCTCGGCAAGGCCGCTCGCCTCCGCCTTCTTGCGCAGTTCCTCCAGCTCGCCGGAGCGGACTTCGGCAAGGCGCTTCTTGCCCGCGATGATATACATGGTCAGTTCTTTGTAGTACTTGAGGTTCAGCTCATACATCTGGTCGAGCATCGCGATGTCCTTCATCAGCGTGACCTGATGCTTTTCAAGCTCGGATACGATGCGGTTCACGCTCGTCTCGGCCTTGCCGTACTGCGCGCGCATCAGCTCGAGCTTATCCTTCTGCTTGTGGAACAGGCCTGCGAAGCCCTTCTTCTCCTCCTGACCGAAGCCCTTGACCTCGACGACGAGGTTCGAGAGCGTCTCGCCCACCTCGCCCAGGTCCTTGTTGCGCACGGAGGACAGTGCATTTTCCGAGAATGTCGCCACGCTCTTCTGCGCGGCCACGCCATAGTTGAGCACAAGGTTCGTATCCGTAATATCGATCTTTTTCGCAAAATCGTCGACGGCTTTCTTCTCCTGCTCGGTGAGCATGCTCTCATCGACCTTGACAGGCTCGACTTCCTTTTTCTCCGCCTCGGGCGCCGTGGGCGCTTCGGGCGTGAGCGTCAGCTCAGGGACGGCCTCCTGCGCCGCTTCGGTGGGGTTCAGGGTCAGCTCGGGCATCATGTTGTCGCTCATATCATTTCTCCTCCGTATTTTGGCTTTGAGTTTGTTCTTTTTCGTGCTTTTTGATGCGCTGGATGCGGCGCAGGCACAGCAGCGTGGCCAACGCCCAGATCAGCGCGGAATAGTAAAGCGTATCCCTGTGCAGATGCAGCGCGCCGATGATGCTTGCCACACACATGATGGCAAACACCGCGCAGAAGATGGGGTCGAGCCACACGCCCTTCAGCCGTTTCAAGATCCACGCATTGACTTTGGCGTTGAACGCCATCACTTTCTTTCGCATCGCTTACTCCTTTATAGCTCGAGCTTGATGTCGTCCTGCGAGGCGGTCGCCGTGCCGGACTCGGCATGCAGCTCGCCAGTATCCTCGCTCAGGCCCTCGCGCTTCATCATGTTCTCAAGCACCGTGATATCGGCGGAAATATCCATCGCCTCGCTGCCGAAGAGCATGTCGAGCTGCTTTTCAAAAGCCGTAACGATCGTGCCCATCATACTCTCCACGCGCTGCATGGTCGCGTCGATGTTCTCGCCGCTCACGCCCTGCGCGCCCATACGGTCATAGGCGTTCAAGAGCTTAAGGGTCGTGGGCAGGTAGTAGTCCATGAACTTGCGGATCTGCGGCAGCTTCGACGGGTCGGATTTGACCTGCGCGAAAATTTTCGCGCTCAGGTCCTCAAGCCGGTCGATGTCGGCGGAGATCTTCTCATCCTCGATGGACGTGTTGAGCCGCTTCATCTCGGAGATGGCAAGATTGCCGTCCTTGATCATCTTGTCGAGCTCGGGGTTGCCGGTGCTCTCTTCCTTTTTCGGCGGGTCGGGAACTGTGACCTCCACCGTGCCGCACACGGCGTTCATGATGAAATACACCACCGCCGATATGATGGCAATAAAGATGAACTGCGGCACGCGGTAAAGCGGGAACAGCAGCGCATAAATGACCCATGTTCCCGCCGCGGCGTAATAGGGTACGGTGGATCTGCGTTTGACAGTTGCCAAGACGATCCCCTCCTGTTTTCATAAATATTTTGACTGATATATGATATCACATCGCATCAGCGCGGTCAAGCAAAGCAAGCGCTTGAAACATTGCAATATCGCACTTTTTACAAAAGAAGGCGGCGTCCGGTCCAGGACGCCGCCTTCTTGCAAAATACTGCGTTTTTCTTATTCGTTTCGGATGGCTTCGAGCGCCGAGATCTTGACCGCCTTGTTCGCGGGCTGATAGCCGGACACCAGTCCGACCAGCACCGAGAACACCAGCGCGAAAATCACAAGCTCCGGCTTGATGACGGACGTGCGCACCACGCCTTCGCCGCCGATGAGCGCCTGCTTGATAAGCTCCCACGTGACGCCCCCGCCGCCGAACGCGCCGAACGAGAACAGATTGATGATGACGGATATGATGAAGCTGAAAATAAGCCCCAAAATGCCGCCGAGAAGGCCGATGCTGCCCGCCTCCATGAGGAACATCGCGCGGATATCGCGCACATAGCAGCCGAGCGCCTTCATAATGCCGATCTCCTTCGTGCGCTCGGAGATGGACATGATCATCGTGTTCGTGATGCCGATGGCCGCGACCAGAAGCGAGATCGCACCGAGGCCGCCGAGCATCAGCTCGATCTGGCGGGTCTGCTTGTTGAGCTCATCGCGCATGCTCTGCATAGAATACGTACTGTAGCCCAAGTCCTTGATGGACTGCTCCACATCCGACACGGCGTCGAGGCTCTCAGCCTTGACGTTGATGCTTGAATACTCGAACTTCGTGTCGGTCTTGCCGGTCAGGTCCTGAATAAGAGCTTTGAGCGCATTGATGTCCATCATCACGCCGTCGCTCGTCTCGTAGCCCTTGCCCCGATCTTCCTTCATCACACCGACGACCTTGAGCTCGACCTCATAGGGGGTAGGTTCGGTGCCCGTACCGTCGTCATACGGTGTGAGTACCATGGTGATGCTCGTCTTGAGCGGGTCAAAAAACGGGTCGGGGACCTTTTCCGTGTCGATATTGCCGTTTTCGTCCCAGATATATCGGTCGACATAATTTCTGCCATCCGGCATCAGCGTATCGAAGAAGTTATAGGCAAAATACTGGCCCACGACCACCTCGTCGCTGCTCTCCGGATACCGCCCGTCCATCAGCTCAAAGCCCATGTCCTCAAGGGCGCTCGAGTCAATGCCGGCAAAATCGACCCAGTTGGCCGTGTAGCGGCCGTTGACGCCAGCCTTGAAGCTTACATTATATCCGTCGAGACTTGCCTTGGGCATGACGGCCTGCACACCCGCGATCTCGTGGAAGCTCTCGACCGCCTTGTCGTCAAGCTTGCTCTCCGTCTGCGTGCCGGTGCTCTGGTTGTAGCCGCGGTAGACCTCGATGATGGAGAGGTCGCCCATATTTTTGAGCATCTGGTCGTAGGACTCCTGCATGCCCGCGCCGATGGAGACCATCACGATGATGGACGTGCAGCCGATGAACACGCCCAGCACCGTCAGGATCGTGCGTCCTTTGCGCCGTGACAGGCTGTCAAAGCACATTTTCAGGATGTCTGCGAATCTCATTTTTTCTGCTCCTCAGCACCCGTGGCCGCAGTCTCCTTGTTTTCAGCCGCCGCGGCTTCCGCTGCCTCCTGCTTCTCCTCGGCGAGCTCCTCTTCGTCCCACTTGTCCCAGAGCGCCTGCTCGGCCTTCTGCTTGGCTTTCTTCTTGCGGGCGCGGAGCACGATCAGGGCGATGATGGCAATAACGACGAGCGCGATGATGACGTACTTCCACGGGAAGGTGTGCGCCGGCTCGGGGTCGATCATGCCGGGATCGTCCATGCCGGGGTCGGTCGGCTCATAGGCCATGGCTTCGACCGTCGCCTCAAAGACGCGCTCTTTCGTGTTGCCGTTGGAATCCTCGTAGGTAATGACGATCTTGACCTGATTCTCGCCCTCCAGCTGCGGGGTCACGGCAAAGGCGATGGTGCCGTTCTTGCCGCCGTCGATCGTGCCGACGCGCTGATAAGGCGTGGGGGAATCAATGTCACCGGAGATGGTCGCCTCAACGTTGTTGATGGCGCTCTTGCCCTTGTTGACATAGTCGATGGTCAGGCTCGTCTCCTCGCCGACGTAGCCGGTGTAGGAGGTCTTGGGCTCGCTGAGCTCAAAGCGGTCGGGCTGGTAAAGAGGAACGCTCAGCGACAGCGTGGCGTTGCCCGACTTTCTTGCGTTCTGGTCAACATATTCATAGGTCACGTCGATCTTGACGTCCTGCGCGCTGGCGCTGATGAGCTGCGCGGCCTTCATCGGCACGGTGACGGTCTTGCTGCCGCTCGCGGCGACAGATTCAAAGTAGAACGTGTTCGTCGAGCCGTTGAGCATCAGGTCCTGACCGCCGGTGACGGTGACCATGACGTTTTCGATCTTGATGGTCTTGCTGGTGTTCGTGAACGAGAAGCTCAGGTTCGTGCTTGAGCCCGCCGCAACGGACGAACCGCCGTAGTTGTACTTCGAGAGAATGACGATGGGCGTGGGGCTCGCAATGGTCTCCTCGTCCTTCGTATCCTTGGTAACGGTGGAGAGAACGTTCACGCTGCCGCTGGCGCTGCCGCCGGTGAGCTGCGTGCCGTTGTCATAGTAGAACGACAGGCTCGCGTCGATCGTCTGCATCTGGGACTCGATCTTGTCGGGCGCCTTGACCGTCACAGTGACGGCCGTGTCGCGGCCCGCGCGGATATCGTCGAGCATGTAGTCCTGACTGCCCATGATGAGAAGCGATCCGGAGGATTTGAGCGTCAGGATAGGGTCGCGCATGGCGGTCGTGCCGGCGTTCTGGATGTAAACGGTGATGGTCTTCGTCTCGCCCGCGGCAATAGACGTGCTCGTGCCGTCGGAGTTGAAGACGGCGCGCGGCTCGGGAATCGTTTCCGGCGTCGGCTCGGGGGCGGGCGTCGGCTCGGTGTAGGGCACGCACTCGCGCACCGGAACGGTGTTGCCGTCCTGATAGCCGCCGCCGTTGCCTTCATAATAAATTGTAAAGGCAAGCTGCTTGCCGCTGTCGCCGGTGTAGGTCAGGCCGGTGAACGTAACGGTATATTCGCCGTTCTGTCCGCTTGCAACAGCGCTCGCCGTGCCGTCCTGAAAGCTGTCAAGGCCGCGCACGACGCGGATCGAATCGTTGCTGCCGTCCGTGCGGGATAAGTAGACCGTGATATCCACCGTATCGCCGGTGTAAATGCTGCTTCTGCTGGCCCGGTAGCCGGTGATCAGAAAGCTGGTTCTCGCCTGTGCCGTCGTGCCTTCGCCCGTCGCTTTGGCGACATTCACAGGCAGCAGCGCTGCGCACAGCACAAGGGCAAGGCAGAGCGAGAGCAGGGATCTTGAGATGCGTTTCATGTTCGATTTCCTCCGTTATTCGATGTAGGGTGCGGCGTCGATCTCCGCCTTGACCTGATTTTCTACGTTGCTGACGATCCTGCCGTCAATGAGCGTGACGATGCGGTCGGCATACTCGGTCATCTCCGGATCGTGGGAGACGAGCACGATCGTCTGGTGGAAGCGCTTGGCAAAGCCGCGGATCATGTGCATGACCTCTTTCGTCGTCTTCGAGTCGAGGTTGCCGGTCGGCTCGTCGGCGAACACGACCTCGGGGCGCGTGACGAACGCGCGTGCGATGCCCACGCGCTGCTGCTGTCCGCCGGACATCTGGTTCGGAAAGTGGTCCATGCGGTCCTTCAGTCCCACGCGGCAGAGCATTTTCTTCGCCTCCAGCAGCCGCACATCCGGGTCGATGCCCTTGAACATCAGCGGCATGGCCACGTTTTCCGCCGCCGTCAGCTCCGGCAGCAGGTTGTAGGACTGGAAGACGAAGCCGATGTGCTTCTGCCGGAAGGCGGCGAGCTGATTTTCGTTGAGCTGTGAGATCGGCACGCCGCCGATGCGCACCACGCCGCGCGTGGGCTTTTCGAGTCCCGCCAGCTGGTTGAGCAGCGTCGATTTGCCGCTGCCGGACGTGCCGAAGATACAGCACACCTCGCCCCGCGGGATGTCGAGGTCAATATTGTGCAGTGCGACCACGTGCTCCTGCCCCATCATGTACACCTTTCGGAGCTTTCGCACCGAAATGACGGGCTTCTGGTCATTTGCCATCGCAGTTTCTCCTCAATTTTAATCTTGGGTCCATTATAATCTCATCTTATGAGGAAGTCGTTACAATCAGGCGCGATTTGGTTACAAATTATTTAAGAGTTCCTTAATTCTCGCACCAAGCCTTTTCCTGTATTATTTAGACGGAATTTATCGAAAAATGTTTCATCCTTTTTGAAAAAAAGCGGTGGATTTTTTGATCCGCCGCTTTTCGCGCTTTTATGCTCAGTTCATCGTCTGGGGCACGACGTAGACCGTCATCTCTTCGCCATTTGTGTCGATGGACACGGTGTCGTCGATGGGCTGCGTCAGCGCCGCGTCCGCGTAGAGGGTGCAACCGCTGCGGCAACAGATGTTGACATACGTCCCCCTCGCCACATGGTATTCATTCACCCACCAGTCTTCGCCCCCTTCTTTCGCGGGGAGGCAGACCGTCAGCAGGCAGGCGGGTCTCGTGTCGTCCGTCGCGTACACGACATCGTTCAGAAGGTAGCGGCCTGACTTGTAGGGTTCTTGATTGTAGGGCTCATCGTAGCTCCAGTTGTAGAGCGTCGTGCCCATCTCCGTCGCGCCGCCCGCGCCGTCCTCGATGTAGTCGGTCACGGACATGGCGAGCAACTCGCCCGTCTCGGGATCGGCGTAGTAGAGGGTCGTATAGTAGTAGCCGTCCTGGTCTTCAAAGCGCGTGGTGGTCGAGAGCAGCACCGCGCCGTCCTGCTCGCTGCGCTCGTCGAGCGTTTCCTCGGCGTTTTTGGCAGCGGGATCGGCGCACTGCGGCAGTATGTCAAGGAGATACTCTGTCCCCTCGCCCGGAATGGGATAGATGTTCAGGCTTGCGTTATCGTCGCTCGTCATGCGCGTGGCGTACAGTCTGCCACACCCCTCGCTCCACAGCTCATCCTCGCCCGGGCCGCTGTTGGCGGTATAGCTGTAGTGCGAGGACATGAGGATCGTGCTGTCGCCCCCGTCCGTGTACTGCAATCTTGCGGTGTAGGCCACCTCGCCGTCCCGGTCGGTGCCCTGAATGTTCACGGTCACGGCGTCGTACTTTGCAAGCAGTACGCACGGATCGTTGACCTCGCGCAGCGTTTCGAGCGTCACGTCCATCGGCGTGTCGTCCTTGCCGCCGTTTCCATCGTCCTTGCCGCCCTGCGTGCCGCAGCCGGCAAGAAGTACCGCGACACAAAGCGCGGCAATGCTTGCTTTCTTCCAGTTTTTCACCTTGGTTTCCTCCTTTGGGTTTGGGACGCGGAATCATTCGCGTCATGGTTGTTCTTCACTGCTATCGGGAATGTTGCCGCTCTTTACATAGACGGTCGTGCTGCCGCCGTCCGGCCACTCGATCTCAGGGGTTTGATACTCCTGCGTCATGGCGGCGTCGTAGTAAAGCATGACGCCCTTACCACTCTCTGGGGAAAAGTACGCTGCGCTCGGCACGGTAAAGTGCTGCTCGTGCTCCTGCGCGGTGCCCGGGTCCCACACGAGCGTGATTTCATGCTTGGGAACATCGTCCGACAGCATCAGCGCGTAGAGGTCTTCCTCCGGTTCATAAGGGCGATCATAGCTGAACGTATAGCTTCCCGTGGCAAAGCAGGTGTCTTTTCCCTGCAAGTCTTTTCTGTGCCGCTCCGACTTGATCGATATCAGGTCATCGGAGGTTGGATCGACATAGAGCCATCGCAGCGAGTAGTCAGTGTCATCGTCGGTGATATAATGTTTGATTGGAAACACGAGCTGGCCGTCCTGCTCATACGGCTCTTTGACCTCCACCGTGATACCGTCACCGGCCACGGGCAAAAACGGTTCCCGCGCGGTACTTTCTTCGTACCACTCATCCGTTCCGCAGGCGATCACACTGGCAATTCGAGCGCTGCCGTCATCATTTGTTCCAGCGATAATGCACATACCGTCCGGCACTTCATCCAGGCAGACATTCAGGCTATAAATATCGTCTGCGCCGTACTCATCATAATACCAGCCGTGGCTCCAGCTTTGCAGCCGGCCTTCTTCGTCGCGCGTGTACTGGTCAGTGCTCTTGACGTCCTGACCGCCGTTGCTGCTGTCTGTGCTCTCCCGTACAATAGTCACCACCTTGTGCCGTTCAAGCAGCGCAGAGATCTTATTCCTCTCACAGATGTCTTCGTAGGTGATCTGCAGCTCGTCGGCGCTGTCGTCATCGTCAAGCCCGCAGTCGCCTCCACAGCCTGCGAGCAGCAGCGCGGCGGCAAGTGCGAGGGCACTCATTAGTCCCCAGCGGTTCATTTTGTTTCTCCTCTCATCGTCTTCTTTCCATCTTGCCTGTGCAGAGCTTTTTTCGTTCCGTACACTCTCTTAGACGAGAAATCTCTCAAAAAGTTTCACCCTTATGATTTTTTTAAGAAACTTTTTTCTTCCCCGTGCGAGCTCTTGCATTTTCCGCCGATGCGGCATACAATGAGGACACATTTCACCCGGGAGGGGCGTTTTTATGAACTATATCGGCATCGACCTCGGCGGCACGAACATCAAGGGCGCACTCGTGAGCGCGAAGGGCGAGATCTTAAAGGAGCATTCTATCCCGACGCGCGTCGATCTCGGCCCCGAGGCGGTCGCGGGACGCATCGGTCAGGTCATCGCGCAGCTCTCTATCGGCGAGGACACCGTCGGCGGCGTGGGCGTCGGCTGCCCCGGCACGGTGGACGACGCGAGCGGCATCGTGCGCTTTGCGGCGAACCTGAATTTTGTGAACTTCGACCTGCGAAGCGCGCTGCGCGCGCATACTGCGCTTCCCATCCACCTCGGCAACGACGCAAACGCCGCGGCGCTGGGCGAGGCGCTGTTCGGCTGCGGCCGCGGCGCGGAGAGCACCATCGTCGTCACGCTCGGCACGGGCGTCGGCGGCGGCGTGGTGCTCGGCGGCAAGCTCCTGACAGGCTACACGGGCGCGGCGAGCGAGATCGGCCACATGGTCATCGCGGAAAACGGCGAAGAGTGCACCTGCGGCAGCCGTGGATGCTTCGAGGCCTACTCCTCCGCCACGGCGCTGATCCGCAACACGAAGCGCACCATGGCCGCGCACCCCGAGAGCCTGCTGCATGCGATTGCCGCGGAGCAGGGCGGTGTCGACGGCCGCACAGCGTTTCTCGCCAAGGAGCGCGGCGACGAGGCGGGCGCGCAGGTCGTGGAGGACTACATCGAGCATCTGACCTGCGGGCTCACAAATCTTGTCAACATTTTCTTCCCCGAAGTGCTGGCCCTCTCGGGCGGCGTAGCAAATCAGGGCGACGCGCTGCTCCTGCCGCTGCGCGAAAGGGTACGCGAGCGTTCGTTTGGCTCGCGCTATGCCGTCTCGCACACGCGCATCGAGCTCTGCACGCTCGGCTACCGCGCGGGCGTGATCGGCGCGGCGATGCTCGCGCGCGAGTGAGCGTAAAATAGCGCAAGATATGATAAGGCCCTCCGCATTTCTGCGGGGGGCCTTTTTTACCGGTAGCCGTCGGGCTCGGCCGAGCCTTCGATCAAAAACTGCACCTCGTCCACGCCGCCGAGCGACAAAATGGACTGCTCGAGCGCGCTCAGCATCAAATCGCGCTCCGCCTCGTTCTCCGGCAGTGAGACGTTAGCCGGGAGATTCAGATAGCACACGCCGTTTTCGATGCGAGAGGAGATGACCGCAAAGTCCTCCGGCAGGAGCGAGACGAGCGAATCGTCCTCCGGCCCCTGCGCGAGCGCTTCGAGCAGCGCGTTCACGCGCGTCTGGCCCTCGTAGAGCGCGAGCGTCTGCTGCTCGGCGCGCAGCTCGCCTGTCTTGCTGTCGAGGAAATAAAGCGACACGGTGATCGGCCGCAGGCCACTCTCACGCGAGGAAAGCAGCGTATCCGCCGAGAGCAACACTTGCGTCTCGCGGTACGGCAGCTCGCGCCCGTCCGCCGTGATGCTCACAGCGTTCACATTCGGCAGCTGCGTCAGCGTCAGCGTGATGCAGTAGTCAGCGAGCGACAGGTCGATGCCCGTCAGGCGCGCATACTGTGCGCTCAAGTCGATCTGCGCGCGGCGGCCCGACACCTTGAGCGACTTGAGCGCCGTTCCCTCCGGGATGGGCGACGAGAGCGATGGCTCGTCGGGCCCTGCGAGCAGCGCCTCCATCAGCGCGCGGACACAGTCTTCGGTCTCCATCGCGCCGTCGAGCGTCAGACGCTTTTCCTGCGTGCGGATGGCGTCGCCGCCGCCCGCGGAGTTGGGATCGCTGAGAAAATAGAGCTCGTAGCCGTTCTCGTCCATCTCCTGCGCGTGCTGGGCCGCGCAGGCGCAGAGAAGCGAAAGCAGGAGGACTAATGCCGCAGTCAGGGAAAGACGTCTTCTCATGTCTCATCCCCTCCCTCTTCGCAGCGCGGCAGGCGCACGGTAAACACCGTGCCGCCGCCCTCGCGGGCGCGGACCTCGATGCTGCCGCCGCGGCGGCGCGCCGTGTCGGCGGCGATGGAAAGGCCAAGGCCTGTACCGCCCGCGGCGCGCGAGCGCATCTTGTCCACGCGGTAGAAGCGGTCGAAAATGCGGGGCATGTCCCCCTCCGGAATGCCGATGCCATTGTCGCTGACAGTGAGAAGGCAGTCCTTTTCATCCCCCGCGAGCAGCAGCTTCACAAAGCCGCCGGGGCGGTTATACTTGATGGCGTTTTCCGTCAGGTTGTAGATGATTTCGTGAATTTCATCCTCGCTCGCAAGGGTCTGTCCCTCGCGGCGAATCTCATAGGAGAGGTCGACCTGCTTTTCCTCGGCCACAAGGCGCAGCATACGCACCACGCGCGCCATCACGGACGAGAGGTCGACGCGCTGCGCCTCGGGCAGCATGCCGCTGTCCAGACGCGTCAATCGCAGCAGATTTTCCGTGATGCGCGCCAGGCGCTCGGACTCCTGCTCGATATCACCGACAAATTCGCGCACGGTCTGCGCGTCCATGTTCTCCGTCTGCAAAATGGAGTCGGACAGAAGCCTGATACCCGCCAGCGGCGTTTTGAGCTCGTGGCTCGCGTCCGACACGAAGCGGCGGCGAGCGTCCTCCGTCGTTTGCAACCGGTCAGCCATGTCGTTGAACTCGGCGGCGAGCTCGCTGATCTCGTCGTGCCCGCCGACCTCGGCGCGGTGGCTGTACGAGCCCTCGCGCATCTTGCGGATAGCGTCGGTCAGTACACCGAAGCGCCGCGTCAGCACACGGGATAAGAGTACGCTGATCCCGCCGGCGAACACCAGCACGACCGCCGAAATCGTCAGGAGATTGCGCTGCAGGGACAGCAGCAGCTCCGCTTGCTCGGTATCGTATTCGTAGGCATACACCGCGCCGATGGTCTGGCTGTGGTAGATGACCGGCGAGGCCGCGCGGCTTTTGAACGCCTTGTCCGAAAATTCGGTGTAAAAGACATCTTCTCCGCGAAGCGCCTGCACCAGCTCTGTATAAAAGGCGTAGCGGCCGATCGCGCCGTCGGTCTCGCGCGTGTCGTACAGCACGCGGCCCGAGGCGTCCGTCACAAGCACGCGGGAGATGCCCGTCTCCTCCACGAGCGTCATCGCACCCGCGACATTTTCCTCGCTCAGCTCCTCAAGGCCGGAGAGCGCCGTCACCATCACCGAGACGCTGCCCTGCAGCGAGCTCTGCTTAGAGCGGAACGTCAGGTTTTCCGACGTGATGAGCGGATACGTGTTCAGCAGGATCAGCACCGCCAGAATGATGGCGATATAGCTGAAGCTGAATTTTCGCTGCAGGCTCGCATGCATCTGCACGGCGCTGCCCCCTTCTCTTTCTTTTAGTGGGAAATCAGTCCTTCAAGTAGTACCCCACGCCCCATTTGGTCAGGATGTGCTGCGGCGCGGCGGGGTTTTCCTCGAGCTTTTCGCGAAGCCGCCGGATGTGCACATCCACCGTGCGGTAGTCGCCTGCGTAGGTGTAGCCCCAGACGAGGTCCATCAGATTTTCGCGCGAGTAAACGCGGCGCGGATTCTTGACAAGAAGCTCGATGAGGTCGTATTCCTTGGCCGTGAGCTCGACGATCTCGCCGTTTTTGACGGCGACGCGCTGCTCAGGGTCGAGCGTGATGCCGCCCGCGGTCAACAGGAGCGTTTCAGTCTGCTTTTGCTGCGGTGCGGCGTTCGCGCGGCGCAGCAGCGCGCGGATGCGCGCTTTGAGCTCTAAGATGTTGAACGGCTTTGTGATATAGTCGTCCGCGCCGGACTCAAGGCCGATGATCTTGTCGGCGTCCTCGCTGCGGGCGGTCAGCATGATGATGGGCACATTGGAAAATTCGCGGATGCGCATGCAGGCCGTCAGCCCGTCCACCTGCGGCATCATCAGATCGAGGATGATGAGGTCAAACCCGCCGCTTTTCGCCATGTCGATGGCGGTCGCGCCGTCGTAGGCGGTCTCGACCGTGTAGCCCTCGTTTTCCAGATTGAATTTCATGCCCTTGACGAGAAGCTGCTCGTCGTCAACCACCAGAATTTTCATTGCCATCCTCCTCCGTGAATGTGATCTCCGCGCGGAATCCCTCGAGCTTCGCCTCTCCGATGCCCTTGACGTTCAAAAGGTCCTCCGCCGCCGTAAAATCGCCGTGCTCTGCGCGGTAGTCGATGATCGCCTGCGCGAGCGACGGGCCGATGCCCGTCAGCGTTTCAAGCTCCTCTGCCGTCGCGGTATTGACGTTCACAAGCGTCACAACGCGCGTGGGCGCGGTGATCTCGTCGGTCTTGTCCTGCGTCGTCACGGTGTAATTCCCGTGCGAGGCACCCTCGTAGGCCGTTTTGTGCAGAAAAACGAGCGAAACGGCGAACAGCACCGTCAGCGCGGCGAGCACAAGGTAGACGCCGCTGACTTTGGTTTTCTTTTCTTGCTTTTCCACGGTTGCGCTCGCCTGCCTTTTTTGCTATACTGATGTCGAAGCGTGCCGAACGGCGCGCTCCTCTTCACTGTATTCTATTTGATTGTATCATACAACGAGGTATATTTCCATGAAAAAACGCCGCTTGTTTTCACTTTTTTTATCTTTTGCGCTCCTGCTCCCGCTCTTTTCGCTCACGAGCGCTGACGCCTATGAGGACTTCACACTCGACGCGAAGGCCGGCCTTCTCATTGAGGCCGACACGGGCGAAATTCTCTATGAGAAAAACGCCCATCAGGAGAACTTCCCCGCGTCGCTCACAAAGGTGATGGTCGCGCTGCTGGTGTTTGAAGCCATCGATGAGGGCAAGATCGCGCTGACTGACTCCGTCACCGCGACGGAATCGGCGTTCGAGGGGCTGTCGAGCGACGGCAGCACGGCGAACATCGTCCCCGGCGAAACGATGACGGTCGAGCAGCTGCTCAACTGCATGCTCATCGTCTCGGCGAACGAGGCGTGCAACATTTTGGGCGAAACGCTCTACGGCTCGGTCGACGCCTTTGTCGCGCGCATGAACGAGCGCGCGGCGGAGCTTGGCTGCGAGCACACGCACTTCGCCAACGCCACGGGTCTTCACAATTCCCAGCACTACACGACCGCGTGGGACCTCTACCTCATCACGCGTGAGGCGCTGAAGCATGACAAATTCATGGAGATCTGCAACTCCAAGAGCTACACCGTGCCCGCCACGAACATGACCGACAAGCCGCGTGAGCTGCATTCGACGAACTTTCTCATTTCCAACTGGCGCGCCCGCGGTTATGTGTACCGCGACGCGCAGGGCATCAAGACCGGCTCGACACCCGAGGCGGGCTACTGCCTCATTTCGTCCGCCCTGCGCGGCAGCCGCCACATGATCAGCGTGGTGCTGGGCGCAGAGCGCGTGACGCTCGAGGACGGTGTGACCATCCAGACGCGCAGCTTCTCCGAAACGTCGCGCATGTTCGACTGGGGCTTTGACAACTTTGTCCTCCGCGACATTCTCTCCTCCTCCGACCTTGTGCAGGAGGTGCCCGTCGCGCTTTCGAGCGAGGCGAGCTACGTTTCGACCCACGCGGCGGAGGATATCGCCTGCCTGCTGCCCGACAATGTCGAGCCCGACATGCTTGAGCGCACCGTGACGCTCACGAACGACACGGTCGACGCGCCCGTTTCCGCGGGCGACGTGCTCGGCAAGCTGACGCTCTCCTACAATGGTAAGGTCTACGCCGAGACGGACCTCTTAGCGCTGAACGATGTATCGGCCTCGTGGTTCCTGACGGCGCAGCGCAGGGTGTCTGACTTTTTCGCAAAGCCGCTCGTCCGCATTCTGTTGATCGTGGTCGTACTGCTGATCGTCGCGCTCGTCGTCTATGTGACGATGTTCTCCCGCCGCCGTCGCTACGGCCACCGCCGCCGCGGCGCGGCACACGGCGGCTACCACGGGCGGAGAAGAAGATTCTAAGTACTTCAAAAAGCGGTAAAGCCGCTTTTTTGAGAAAGGCCACACTCCGCTTTGTGCCTTGCCGCCGCTGGCGGCTGCGACACGCGCGGAGCGAGAGGTGTCGATCGCCACGCGCTGGTCGCGGCGATCGACGATCAAAATTCTTTGCGTCTGCGAACGCAAAAGCAAAAATGAAGGGACGCGAAAGCGTCCCTTTTTAGTTGAGTGTGATCACGTTGTTCCCCTGCGGGAACTCCACGAAGCGGATGGAGTAGATGTCGGCGGTGATGTAGGCGCTGCGGCCGGGGTGGAACAGCGTGATATAGTCGTTTCCGACCTCCTGCAGCGTGCCGACCGCCACGACCGTGTTCTGCGAACCGACGAGGAAGCTCACGATGACTGCGCGGCCGATGTTGCGCGCGAGCATCCCCTTCCACGAATTGTAGGCCATCTTGTCGACGGTCTGCGACTCTTCGATCTTGTCGGGCGTGGGCTGGAACTGCCCGCTCGCGCCGCCCTGCGGCACGAGCGACATGCCCCCCGCCCCCGACGATCCTCCAAGCATTTCCTCATAGCTCTGGCTCGCGTTGTTGTTACTGTTGTTATTACTGCTATTATTGCTGTTGCCGCTCTGCTGCGCGCTCGCCATGGCGGGCACGGCAGCCATCTGCTCATAAAGGCACGGCATGCTTTTTCCCATCTGGATCATAAAAACGTCCTCTCCCTTTCCCGTTGCTGCTGATTTGCTTTTCTCAGGTGTCGTAATACGCGGCGGTGGGGTTATAAAAACAGTGGTCGCCGATACGCATGACGAACGTCCCCACATTTGAAGGAAAATTCGCGCGGCAGGACGGCGAAAACGGGTTAAAGAACCACAGCGCCGTTCCAAGGCCGTTCAATCGGTTGCCCGCGATGGCCCAGTCCGCGATCTCGTAATGGATATCGGTCGGGCGCATGTTGTAGATGTTCTGCGGGTTGTAGCTGCCGCGCTCGGTCTCGCTCGCGCAGACGAACTGCCCCGGCTGAAAGATGATATTGCGGATGCTGCCCTGCCCCACGCGCGCGTATTCGCCGCCGGTCGCGCGCACGCGGTTCATCACGACGCTCGCCACGGCTTTCATCCCATTCTCGCCCTCGCCGCCCGCTTCGCACTCGATGAGGCGGGCGAGCAGTTCCCTGTCGGAATAGGCCATGTCGATCTCCTCCCCCATTTCTTCTTCCCCGACAGTCTATGCGACTCCTGTGCGCGGGGAACCAAACACGCGCAAAAAAAGCACCGAAAGCCGTTTTGCTTTCGGTGCTTTCGCTTTGTTCAGTTTTCCTCGCCCGGCGGCGGAAGCTCTTCCGCTTCCGGTGGCACTGCTCCGTAGGCGCCCTTCATCTTGAGCTCCTGCCACTGCTCTTTCGTGATAAGCAGCTGGCGGGGCTTCGAGCCCTCGAACGGGCCCACGATGCCGCGCGTCTCCATCTCGTCGACGATGCGCGCCGCGCGCGAATAGCCGAGCTTCAAGCGGCGCTGGAGCATCGAGACGGACGCCTGACCCGTCTCCATGACCACGTCGATCGCGGCAGGGAGCAGCTCATCCACATCGTCGGCGGCGTTCTGATCAGGCGCGGCATTGCCGCCTCCCTTGCCGCTGCCCTTCTCCTTTTCGGCGACGGCGGCGTTGATCTTGTCGATGACGGATTCGTCGTAGTCCGTCTCGCCGTTTTCCTTGACGAAGTTGACCACGCGCTCGATCTCCTCGCTCGAGATGAAGCAGCCCTGCACGCGCTTGGGCTTGCCTTCGCCCAGCGGGGCATAGAGCATATCGCCGCGGCCGACGAGCTTTTCCGCGCCCGCGGTGTCGAGGATGATGCGCGATTCCATCGCGGAGGCGACCGCGAACGCGATGCGGCTCGGGATGTTGGCCTTCATCAGGCCCGTGATGACGTCCGCGGACGGACGCTGCGTCGCGATAACCAGGTGCATGCCCGCGGCGCGGCCCATCTGCGCCACGCGGCAGATCGACTCTTCGACCTCCTTCGCCGCGACGAGCATCAAGTCGGCCAGCTCGTCGATGACAACGACGACGCTCGGCAGCTTTTTGAGCGTTTCGTCCGTCTCCGCCACCTTATTGTAGGAGGCAAGGTCCTTGACGTTGTGCTCGGAGAACATCTTGTAGCGCTTCATCATCTCGTACACGGCCCATTGCAGCGCGCCCGCGGCCTTTTTCGGGTCGGTGACGACGGGGATGAGCAGGTGCGGGATGCCGTTGTAGGGCGCAAGCTCGACCATCTTCGGGTCGACCATGATAAAGCGCACCTCTTCGGGCGTTGACTTATAGAGCATCGAGACGATCAGCGAGTTCGTGCACACGGACTTACCGGAGCCTGTCGTACCGGCGATGAGCACGTGCGGAAGCTTCGAGATATTCCCGACGATGTTCTTGCCGCTGATGTCCTTGCCGACGGCGAAGGCCGTGGTGGAAGGATGGGTGGTGAACTCCGTGGATTCGAGCACCGTGCGGATGCTGACGGGCGAAACAAGCTTGTTCGGCACCTCGACACCCACGACGGAGATCTTGTCGGGGATGGGCGCGATGCGCACGCCGCTCGCGCCCAGCGCAAGGGCGATATCGTCCTGCAAATTTGTGATCTTCGAGAGCTTCACGCCCTGACTGAGCGTGAACTCATAGCGCGTGACCGACGGGCCGCGCACCACATCGCCCGGCTGGGCGTCCACGCCGAAGCTCGTGAGCGTCTGCGCCAAGCGGCGGGAGTTGTTGCGCAGCTCCGCGCCCGCCTCAGCGGCGTTCGTCACGCTGCCCTCTTTTAAGAGCGTGATGGGCGGATACTGATATGCAGGCGGCTGGGGCTGCGCGTCGCTGCCCTCGATCTCGCGCGTGACCTCCTCGCGCGCGGCATCGACCTCGGCGCGGCGGAGCTTGTCCTCCTGCTTGTCGGTCAGCACGGCGGGAACCGTCGTTGCTGCTGCGGCTGCGGTGACGGGCGCGCTCTGCACGCTCGGCGTGGGCGCGGCAAACGGCGTGTGCATCACAGGTGCGGGTACCGGGACGACCGGCGCGGGCGCGCTCGGCGCTGTATCAAACGGCGGCAGGTCGAAGTCGTCGGCCTCCACCGTCACAGGCTTAACGGGTGCGGACGGCGCGGCGGCAGGCGAAACGGGTGCAGCGATTTTTGTCTCCGCGGCACTACCGCCCGCTAACAGCTCGTCGGGGCTCTTGATATTATCGGACTTCTTGCGGAAGAAGCCGCCCGTGGGATTTTTCTTGATGACGCGCTCCTCGCCGTCGAGCGGAATGTCGATGGCGGCGTCCGGCGTATGGACCGGCGCACTGCGGCGCGGCACATGGGTGCGCTGCGGCGGAAGGTCCTCTTCCTCCACTGGCTCATAGGGCACGCGCTCGTGCGAGCGCACGGCCTCGATCACGGCGGCAGGCGTCAAGCGGAACGCCATCATCAAAAACGCGACGAACAGCACGACGAGCAGGATCATTGCCAGCACCTTTTTCACCAGCAGCACCAGCATGATCGCAAGCGACGCGGACACCGCGCCGCCGGACTCGATCGCGTTGCCGCTCGTCCACAGAAGCTTCAAGATGCCATCCATGTTGACATACTTCTCTTTGCAGAGGGCGATGTGCATGATCGCGCCGAACACGACCGGCAGCAGCGCCGTGCCGACAAGGCAGGACGCGACGTTCCGCCCACGGTGGAAGAGCAGAATGTAGCTCCCCAGCAGCAGTGCGGGCGCGACGAGGTAATAGCCCCAGCCAAAGAGCGACCGGCACAGCTTCGCCGGCTGATCGAGCAGCCACGCGCCCGACTGGAAATAGCTAAAGCCCAGGCACAGCGCCAGCACCAGCAGGATCGCGCCCGCGACCTCGCGGCGGATGGGGCGCTTTTGATTCTTCTTCGCCGTGCGCTTGCCGGAAGACGAGGAGCGGGACGAACCCGTCGTTTTCTTTTTCGTTGTGGTGGTTTTTTTCTTCTGTTGTGCCATGATTCACCTCAGAATCAAAAATTAGTGCAGGATCGTGAGCACCAGCGTCAGCACGCCGGCGGCCCAGCAGTAATAGGCAAACGCGCCGAAACGGCCCTTGTCGGCAACATAGCGCAGCAGGCGGATGCTCGCATAGCCGGACACCGCCGCGACGACGACACCGACGAGGTACACGGGCACGCTGGAGAAGTCGATGCCCGCTTCGAACGCGTCCTTGAGCGTCAGGATGTTCGCCCCCAACACCGCGGGGATGGAGAGCAGAAATGCAAAGCGCACAGCGAACTTGCGCTCAAAGCCCGTGAAGCAGCCCGCCGTGATCGTCATGCCGGAGCGGGAGATGCCCGGGCACAGCGCGATGGCCTGACCGATACCGACAAGCAGCGCGTCGAGCAGCGTGGCGGTCTTTTCCGTCTTGCGGCCATGGCGCACGCGGTCGCTCGCAAAGAGCAGGATGCCCGTGACGATCAGTGCGCCGCCGATAAAGTACATATTATCACTCAGTCCCGTGAAAAAACGGCGAAACGGCACCATAACGAAAAGCGGCAGCGTGCCCACGATGATGAGCAGGATGAGACGGCGCGCAGGCGGCACGGGGTTCGGCGTGCGATGATGGGCAAGGTCGCCGATGCCGGTGAAAAACTCCACGATCATATCGCGGATATCATCCCAGTAAGCGGCAAACACCGCCACGAGCGTGCCGAGGTGGAGCAGCACGTCGAAAAAGTCGGGCACGTTGCTCGCACCCTGGATGCTTAGTAAGTGCTCCGCGATGGCGAGATGGCCGGAGGACGAGATCGGTAAAAATTCCGCGATCCCCTGCACAAGGCCGAGAACAACGGCGGTCAAAACTGACATAAAAAACAACTCCTTTTGCGTTTTGTTCTGTAATGGCAATATTCTAACAGGATAATTATAGCACAGTTGTTCGCGGAATACCACCCCGAATTGCCGCATCTTCTTTTTCTTTCCTTTTTCGGTGCATCCCTTGCGAACGCAGGGCGAATGTGCTATGATTGGCGCGGACTATCAGAAAAGGAGAGATAGAAATGACTTATAACTACCGCACCAAGGGCGTTTGCTCCAAGGAAATGCACATTGAGCTGAACGACGACCACACCATCAAGAGCGTAGAGGTCATCGGCGGCTGCAACGGCAACCTTCAGGGCATTTCGCGCCTGGTCGAAGGCATGAAGGCCGAGGATGCCATCGCGCGCATGCGCGGCATCCGCTGCGGCTTCAAGAATACCTCCTGCCCCGATCAGCTCGCCATCGCGCTGGGCGAGGCGCTGGCGCAGGACAAGCAGTAAGTCGTCATTTTTTGCCCGCGCGGTGCATCGCACGGGCAAAAAATGCATAAAATCCTGCAAAATGCCGTTTCCCTCTCTGGACAAACGGCGCTAAACTGTGTATACTGTTAAAAAATAAGCATTCAACGCACTATCAACGCAAAACATTTTGCTTTTGCCGGTCTGACGGGGGAACTTCATGGACATTGATATGGATATCAAAGAGCTCGAAGCGTTCGTCTACGTGGTGGAAAACTGCAGCTTTTCCCGCGCCGCGGAGCTGCTGCACCTGACGCAGCCGACCATCAGCTCGCACGTCTCCGCACTGGAGAGAAAACTGAATATCAAGCTCATCGTCCGCACCACGAAGGAGACCTACCCCTCCGACGCGGGCAAGCTCCTCTACAAATACGCCAAGGAGATCCTGCAGGTGCGCGAGAACGCAGCCATCGCGCTGCGCAACTTCTCGCAGGAGATGAAGGGTACGATCTCCATCGCGGCCTCCACGGTGCCCAGCCAGTATTATCTGCCGCACCTTTTACAGGACTTCCGCGCCCGCTATCCGGACATCACCTTCAATATCCAGATGGAGGACAGTCCCAAGGTCGTGGAGCTCGTCGCCACGCGCAGCGTAGAGATCGGCTTCTGCGGCACGATGGTGGCGAGCCACAAATGCGTCTATCAGGATTTTGCCAACGACCCGATGGTGCTCATCACGCCGAACACCGAAAAGTACCAGGCCTTTGCGGGCAAGCCCTTCCCCATCGAGCAGCTCAAGGAAGAGACGTTCATCAGCCGCGAAAAGGGCAGCGGCACGTATCAGGCGGGCAAGGAACTCTTAAATGAGCTCGGCGTCGACATCGCCCAGCTGCGCACCGCGGTCGAGATCCGCTCGACCGAGAGCGTCAAGCAGATGGTCAGCGAGGGTCTCGGCGTCGGTCTCATCGCGCAGAGCGCCGCGCAGGACTATGTTCAGTTCGGAAAGCTTCTCGCCTTCCCCTTCCCCGACTCGCGCTTCCGCCGCCAGCTCTATATCGTCAAGCACAAAAACAGCATTTTATCGCCCATTGCGCAGGTGTTTTACGACTATGCGCGCAAAACCAAGGACAAAGCATCCGCCAAATAAGGCGGATGCTTTTTTACAGGGATCGCACGCTTTTTTGTCCGATTTTTTCGCGAAATTGTCATTTACTTTTTTTCCTCTCTGGTATATGATAATGCAATAGGTCAACGGCTGCGCTGCACCGGTAAAGCAGCAGGCCTTACGGGAGGGAGAGCGATGGACTGCCGCGATTCCGCACTGTTTACAGGTGTGGACGAAGTATCGTGCGAAAATATGCTGCGCTGCTTCAGCGCTTACGAGCAGCGCTTCAGCGCAGGACAGACCATCCTCACCTGCGGAGAGCAGCAGGATATGATCGGCGTGCTGCTCTCGGGCAGCGCAGTGCTTCTGCGCCTGCACGCCGACGGCAACCACACCGTGCTTGAAAGCATGGACGAGGGCAGCGTCTTTGGCGAGGAGCTGGCGTTCACCGGCTTTCGCGACGGCAGCGCGCTCATCGAGTGCCGCGAGGACTGCCGCGTCATCTTCATGCGCTATGACCAGATCACAAAGCGCTGCGAAAACGCCTGCGCCTGCCACAGTCAGGTCGTAACGAACCTCTTCCAACTGCTCTCGAAAAAGTCCCTGCATCTGAGCCGCCGGGTCGAGGTGCTCGCCTGCCGCTCCATCCGCGAAAAGCTGCTGTGCTTTTTCGAGCAGCTCGCCGACGAGCACGGCAGCCGGACGTTCCCCCTGCCGTTTTCCCTCAGCATGCTTGCCGACTACATCAGCGCCGACCGCAGCGCCATGATGCGCGAGATGCGCAAGATGCGCGAGGAGGACCTCATCAGCACCGAGGGCCGCAGCGTGACGCTGCTTTAGTTTTTTGCAAGTATTTTTCGTAAATGCAAGTTTTCCTGCATCGTCAGAATTTTGATATTCATTGACGCAAGAAAACTTTCATGATATAAACATAGCATCATTCCATATTCCCGGCGCTGCGTCCAGGAATCCCGCCTGCCGTTCTCCCCGGACGGCACGGCGCTGAATCTCAACAAAAAGGAGAATCATTCATGTATCGCATCGTGAAGAAAGAAGCGCTCAAGCCCACCGTGACCCTCTACGAGATCGAGGCGCCGATGGTGGCAAAGAAGGCCGAGCCCGGCCAGTTCATCATCCTGCGCGTCGATGAAAACGGTGAACGCATCCCCATCACCATCCACGACTTCGACCGTGAGAAGGGCACCGTCACCATCATCGTGCAGACGATCGGTGCCACCACCGAAAAGCTCAGACATAAAGCCGAGGGCGAGTACATTCAGGACTTTGTCGGCCCGCTGGGCCGCCCGACCGAGACCGAAGGCAAGAAGAAGGTCTGCGTCGTGGGCGGCGGCGTCGGCTGCGCCATCGCTTACCCCGTTTTGAAGAAGTTCCACGACTGCGGCGCGGAAGTCCACGCGGTCGTCGGCTTCAAGAATAAGGACCTCGTCATTCTTGAGGACAAGTTCCGCGCGGCGTCCAGCGTTTTGAAGCTGATGACGGACGACGGCTCTTACGGCGAGAAGGGTCTTGTCACCGATGCGCTCAAGGCGCTCATCGACGCGGGCAACCAGTATGACGAGATCTTCGCCATCGGCCCTGCCATCATGATGAAATTCGTGTCCAAGACCACCGAGCCCTACGGCATCCCCACCACCGTTTCCATGAGCCCGATCATGGTCGACGGCACCGGCATGTGCGGCGGCTGCCGCCTCACCGTCGGCGGCGAGACGAAGTTCGCCTGCGTCGACGGCCCGGACTTCGACGGTCACAAGGTCGACTGGGACGAGAGTCTCAAGCGCGGCAAGATGTACTTCGACTGGGAGCGCCACAAATACGAAGAGACCTGCAACCTGTTCAGCAAGGAGGTTCAGTAATATGCCTAACATGAGTCTGAAGAAGAACGAAATGCCCTCGCAGGAGCCCAACGTCCGCAACAAGAACTTTCTGGAGGTTGCCCTCGGCTATACCGAGGAGCAGGCGCTCGACGAAGCGGCCCGCTGCTTAAACTGCAAGAACCATCCCTGCGTCTCCGGCTGCCCGGTGCAGGTCAAGATCCCCGAATTCATCAAGAAGATCACCGAAAAGGACTATGAGGGCGCCTATCAGGTCATCCACGAGACCTCCTCCCTCCCCGCCGTCTGCGGCCGCGTCTGCCCGCAGGAGACGCAGTGCGAATCGAAGTGCATCCGCGGCATCAAGGGCGAGCCTGTCGGCATCGGCCGCCTCGAGCGCTTTGTCGCCGACTGGCACAATGCCAATGTCCAGGAAGCGCCCGCCAAGCCCACGCCCAACGGCCACAAGGTCGCGGTCATCGGCTCCGGCCCCAGCGGCCTCACCTGCGCGGGCGACCTTGCCAAGAAGGGCTACGATGTCACCGTTTTTGAAGCGCTCCACCTTGCCGGCGGCGTGCTGGTCTACGGCATCCCCGAGTTCAGACTTCCCAAGGCCATCGTGCAGAAGGAAGTCGACGGCCTGAAGGCCCTCGGTGTCAAGGTCGAGACGAACATGGTCATCGGCCGCGTCGTGTCCATCGACGAGTTGATGAGCGAGTACGGCTTCGAGGCCGTGTTCATCGGCTCCGGCGCGGGTCTCCCGATGTTCATGCACATCCCCGGTGAGAACCTCTGCGGCGTTTACTCCGCCAACGAGTTCCTGACCCGTATCAACCTGATGAAGGCTTATAAGGACGGCTCCGACACGCCCATCATGCCGCTTCAGGGCAAGAAAGTCGCCGTCGTCGGCGGCGGCAACGTCGCCATGGACGCCGCGCGCTGCTCCAAGCGCCTGGGCGCGGACGTGTACGTCGTCTACCGCCGCGGCATGGAAGAGCTCCCCGCCCGTCACGAAGAGGTCGAGCATGCCATCGAAGAGGGCATCGTCTTCAAGACGCTCAATAACCCCGTCAAGATCAACGGCGATGAGAAAGGCTATGTCTCCTCCATGACCTGCGTGGAGATGGAGCTGGGCGAGCCTGACGCCTCCGGCCGCCGCCGCCCGATCGAAAAGGTCGGCAGCGAACACGATCTGCCGGTCGACTGCGTCATCATGTCGCTTGGCACCACGCCGAACCCGCTCATCAAGAACACCACCCCGGGTCTTGAGGTCAACCGCAAGGGCGGCATCGTCGTGAACGAGGCCGGTCTCACCTCTCATCAGAACGTCTACGCCGGCGGCGACGCCGTCACGGGCGCTGCCACCGTCATCCTCGCCATGGGCGCCGGCAAGCTCGGCGCGAAGAGCATCGACGAGGCACTGAGCAAATAATTTTCGTCAGCGAAAGCGCGCAGAAGCGTACTTCTGCGCGTTTTCTCAATACCATTTCTCACGAAGGGAGAACTATTATGAATCTTTGGCATGATATTGCACCGGCGCGCGTGCGCCCTGAGGACTTTTTCGCGGTCATCGAGATCGAGAAGGGCTCGAAAAACAAGTACGAGATGGATAAAGAGACCGGCGCGCTGCGTCTCGACCGAATTCTCTACACCTCGACTCACTATCCCGCCAACTACGGCTTCATCCCCCGCACCTGGGCGGACGACGGCGACCCGCTGGACGTTCTGGTTCTCTGCTCTGAATGCATCCGCCCGCTGAGCCTCGTGGAGTGCTACCCCATCGGCGTTATTTCGATGGAGGACAGCGGCAGTCTCGATGAAAAGATCATTGCCATTCCCTTCCAGGATCCGACCTACAACACCTATCAGGACATCTCGGAGCTGCCGAACCATGTGGCAAGCGAAATCCGCCACTTCTTCCGCGTCTACAAGAGCCTGGAGGGCAAGGAGACCGTCGTCAGCGACGTCCTCGGCCGCGAGGAAGCCATCAAGATCATCATCAAGTGCCAGAACGCTTATATTGAAAAATATTGCCGTTAAAGCAAAAAAAGGGAAAGGCTGACGGCCTTTCCTTTTCTATTTTGGCATAAAGAAGGACGCATTCGAAAGAATGCGTCTTTCTTTATGCTGCATCTTCGATTTACTAAATACTCTCCTAGTAACCTCATTAGTAACCTGAAAGCAACTCGGTAACCTCAAAAAACCTCTAAGTAACCCCAAACCTTTACGGCCTTCAGCGGCAAAAAGAGGCATATCCTCACAAAGAAAAAATCCCCGAGACCTTGAGTTTCGGGGATTTTCAGCAAATTAGCGCTTGGAGAACTGGGGCGCGCGACGAGCTGCTTTGAGACCGTACTTCTTGCGCTCCTTCATACGAGGATCGCGCGTGAGGAAGCCGGCCTTCTTCAGGACGGTGCGGTACTCGGGGTTGACCAGCAGCAGGGCGCGGGCCACGCCGTGACGCAGAGCGCCGGCCTGACCGGACACGCCGCCGCCCTCGACGGTGGCAACGATGTCGACCTTGCCGAGCTCCTCCGTAGCGGCGAGGGGCTGGCGGACGACCATCTTCAGGGTCTCGAGACCGAAATACTCGTCGATGTCGCGGCCGTTGATGGTGATAGCGCCGGTGCCGTTCTGGAAGAGGCGAACGCGGGCGACGGAGGACTTTCTACGGCCGGTGCCGTACAGATAAGGCTTCTTGGACTGATACATTCTTCTCTTCCTCCTTAGACTTCGTAGGCTTCGGGCTTCTGGGCCTGCTGCTCGTGGGTGTCACCAGCGTAGATGTGCAGGCGCTTCAGGGAGTCCTTGGTCACGGTGTTGCGGGGCATCATGCCGCGCACAGCCACGCGCATCGCAAGCTCGGGCTTCTCCTGCATGAGGATGCGATACTTGGTCTCCTTCAGACCGCCGATCCAGCCGGAGTGCGTACGATAGTACTTCTGCTCCATCTTGTTGCCGGTGAGGATGGCCTTGGAAGCGTTGATGATGATGACGTTGTCGCCGCAGTCGGCGTGCGGGGTGTAGGTGACTTTGCGCTTGCCGCGGAGCAGATCAGCCGCAGCAACGGCGGTCTTGCCCATGGGCTTGCCGGCAGCATCGATGACGTACCACTTACGCTCGATGTTGCCCTTGTTCGCCATAAAAGTGGACATGGTGTGTTTCCTCCATATTGATCTATGAATGAAAGCTTGTGCTTTACATTTTTGTTGTCCCTTGGTAAAATCGGAACGAGTTTATTTATAGCATTTGGGCGCGAGAATGTCAACACCATTTTAATTTAGCGCAAGCAATGCTCGTAAATCCTCTCGTTTTCTTTGATTATCTTTCAATTTCTCAAATCGCAAAATCGAAATTCTTTTATTTTTCGCAAGGAGCTGTACCTATGCAGGAAATCTTGGGCCTCGTGCGCCGCTGTGTTACGGACTACGACATGATCCAGGAGGGCGAGACGGTCGCCGTCGGCGTCTCCGGCGGCAAGGACTCGCTCGTCACGCTCACCGCGCTCGCGCGCCTTTCCAAATTCTACCAGAAGCCGTTCAAGGTCGCGGCCATCACGGTCGAAACGGGTGTGCCGGGCATGAGCTTTGATGCCGTGGGCGACTATTGCGCGGCGCTCGGTGTCGAGTACATCCGCGCAAACGTACCGATCTACGAGATCGTGTTTTTGGAGCGCAAGGAGAAAAATCCCTGCTCGCTGTGCGCCAAGCTCCGCCGCGGTGCGCTTTCGACCGCGATGAACGAGCACGGCATCAAAACGATCGCGCTCGGCCACCACTACGACGACGCGGTCGAAACACTTTTGATGAATCTCCTCTTTGAGGGCCGCATCGGCTGCTTCCAGCCCGTGACATACCTGAGCCGCTCGGACGTGACGCAGATCCGCCCGCTGCTCTATGTGAAGGAGCAGCAGGTGCGCAATGTCGCGGCAAAGCTCGATCTTCCCATCGTGCACAATCCCTGCCCTGCCAATGGTGAAACGCGCCGTCAGGAGGTCAAAGAGCTCATCGAGTCGCTCTCCGAGCGCTACCCAGACCTCAAGCAGAAGCTCTTTGGCGCGATGCAGCGGTATCCGCTGTACGGCTGGGATACAAAAAATTCGGAAAAGTGACGTTGTCACTTTTCCGAGAATATTTCACTGCGCTTTGTGCCTCGGTTGGCCGCTGAAAGCGGCCAATTCGACACACGCTTCGCGCAAAGTGTTTTCTGCCACGCGCATGTTGCGGCAAAAAACGATTAAAATTTTTTCGTGCCTGCAGGCACGAAACTCTGCGAGGCTTTTGTTCTATGTACATTAAATAAACACCAGCCTCAGCAAGATCAGCAGCGCGAGGCCCGGCACGCCGAGGACGGCGATGACGAGAGCGTTGAAAAGATTCAGCCCCAACGAAAGCTTGGCGAGCACGCCGAGCGCGCTTAGAATGCCGAGCAGCGCAAAGCCGAGCAGCGTGTTGACGAGCAGCTTGCCCGCGAGCTTCAACGGCGCCGCGAACAGCCTGAGCACCGCGAGCAGCGCAAACACGGCAAACAGGACAAGCAGTATTTTTTCCGTTATCCCCATTTTGCGACCCCCTCGCTGCACGTTTTGTACACGGCTTCGCCGCTGCGCTCCTTGATCTGGCGCAGCAGGTAGTCATAGCGTGAGAGCTCGGCGTTGATCTCATACACGCAGGCGTCGACGAGCTCCGGCGCGCAGACCGCGTTGAAGCGCGCGTACGCCTGCGACAGCGCGACACGCGTGTCGCGCAGCTCGCTGAACAAGTCCTGCATGGATGCATCACGCGCGACGTCACAGCGCAGCAAATTGACCTTTCGCATGTTTTCGCCCTCCCATACCTCTGCAATGTCAGTGTATGGAAAGTGTGGACAAATATTCCTCTTTTCAAACAAGGAGCCAAGTATGGAGCATGAAGATTATATGCGCGAGGCGCTGTCTCTCGCGCGCGAGGCCGCACAGGAGGGCGAGGTGCCCGTCGGCTGTGTCATCGTCAAAGACGGCGAGATCATCGGCCGAGGCCGCAACCGGCGTGAGGAACTGCAGCGCACCTCCTCGCACGCAGAGATGGAAGCCATCGCACAGGCAAATGAACGTCTGCGCTCCTGGCGGCTCGACGGCTGCACGCTCTACGTGACGCTCGAGCCCTGCCCGATGTGCGCGGGCGCGATCGTCAACGCGCGCATCCCGCGCGTCTACTATGGCGCGCGCGACGAGGCGATGGGCGCCTGCGGCGGCGTGCTGAACCTCTTTATGGAGCGCTTTTCCTTCCGCCCCGCGCTCGTGGGCGGCATTCTGAAAGACGAATGCCGCGCCGTGCTGGCCGATTTTTTCCGCACGCTGCGTTCGTAAAGTGATTTCGCTTTCGTGCGTCATTTGACCGCCGGTCAGGAATTGCTACTGCGTCATTACTGCGTCCGAGATATCGACAGTTTGGCACAGTCTTGCACAGTCCCGTGCAAGCTGCAAACGACTGTGGCGCAAGGATTTTCCTTGATTTGCAAGGGTTTCCGGATCTTCTTTCTATTTAACACTTTTGTAACACTTTCCCTCGAACTTTGTTAACATGCGTCCTTTATCTTAATCCTTGCAAGAGACAATAGCTTCTTTTCATCCAATCTTCCATCTTATAAGAAAAGGGACGCCGTGAGGCGTCCTTTTTCGTTATATTCTGATGTAGGATGGCGTCACGGATCGAAGTCCGCCGCCGCGCCGATGCCGAGCGCGATGCACGCGCCGCCGGCGTAGAAGAGGATCTCGGCAAGCGTCGGGCGCGCGGCCAAGGCCGCCGCGCAAAGGATGACGCTCATCGTGCTCGCGGGCATCAGCAGCCGCGGCGCGCCGCCGCGGAAAGCAAAGGCCGCAAATTCGAGCAGCAGCACCGTCAGCGCCGCGAGCGCCAGCGTTTCGACATAGTAATGACGCAGAATCGGATCCGCCGCGTGCTCGCGGTAGAAGAGGATCAGCGCAAGCACCATCGCGCACACGGGCACAAGCAGCGCGATGCCGGGGAACTCCGCCTTGCGGCGCAGCGCGGTCGTAGCGTACAGCAGGCATGCCGCGCCGACTGCCAGAAAAACGGACAGGATCATCGTAAGCGTCGTGCGGAGCGAGAACACCAACGAGCACACCGCCGAGCCGATCAGGGCAAAGCTGCCGAGCACCATCAGCAAGACCGCAAGCGTCGAGCGGTCAAAGGCGAAGTAGAGGTCCATGCTGCCGCACAGCTCGCGCTGAGCGGGATAGCGCCGCGCCATAATGACCGCGATGACCGCTGCGACGACGAGCACCGCAGGCAGCACCATGGTGTTTAAGTCCATCGGGACGGGAAGTCCGTCCGCGTCAAAGCCGACTGCCAGCAGGCGGAGGCGTGCCAGCGCCGCTGCCGCAGAAAAAAGCACCAGCAAAAGCCAATGAAGAATTTTCACAAAACCGAACCCTTTCTTTTTCCGGAATACGGCGCGCACAGCGCCGGAAAACATCTATTTATTGATGATAGCACACTCATCCCCGTTTGTCCATGAATCATTTTGCGGACAAGTCGGTCATACACTGATAAAAACACTGTCACTTAAGCATCGCGGCCGTGGGCCGCAGGGAGGAACACGCCTTGAAACAGCTTCTTCGCATCACGATATTATTGATCGGCCTCATCTGGATCCTCGCCTGGGCGGCGGCAGGCCACTTCGACGACACGCCGAACACACAGGACGGCTCGGAATCTCCCCTGCCGAGCGGTGAGATCGCCGCCCTCGGCGAGCGCGACAGCGCAAAAACGCTGCGCGTCCAAATTCAGGGCGAGGTCCAGGAGATGGACATGGGCACATACCTTCTCGGCGTGCTGCGCGCGGAAATGCCCGCCTCGTTTGAGGAGGAGGCGCTCAAGGCACAGGCCATCGCCGCGCGCACCTACACGCTCTATCGCATCCGCGGCGGCGGCAGCGCGAACCACCCTGACGCCGACGCCTGCGACGATCACACCTGCTGCAAGGCGTACATAAATGCCGAACAGGCCGCGGCCAACTGGGGCAGCATGGCCGTCTACTACGAGGAAAAACTCGCCCGCGCCGTGAGCGAGACGGACGGCGAGGTCATTTTGTACGACGGCGCGCCCATCCTTGCCGTGTTCTTCTCGTCCGCCGACGGCAGCACGCAGGGCGCAGGCGACGTGTGGATGAACGATCTGCCGTATCTCCAAAAGGTCGATAGCCCCGAGACGGAAGAGCTCGTACCGAACTACTACTCGGTCGCAACGTTCACGGCAGCGGAATTCAAGTCTCTCATCCTCGCCGCCAAGCCGGACGCCGACCTCTCCGGCAGCCCCGAGGGATGGATCCGCGATATCGTGCGAAACGACTCGGACTATGTCGCCTCCGTCACGGTCGGCGGCGTCAAGCTGCGCGGCAATGACCTGCGCACGATTCTCTCGCTGCGCTCGCCGTCGTTCACCGTGGAATGCAAGGACAATGCCTTTACCTTCCACGTCACAGGCTACGGCCACGGTGTCGGCATGAGCCAGTACGGCGCAAATATCCTCGCCAAGCAGGGCCTTTCCGCCGAGGAAATCGTGCAGCACTATTTTTCGAACACCACCGTCGGCTATTATGACGGCTGAGGCATCGCGGATATTGCAAAGCGGCGGAAAAATTGCTATAATGTTAAGATAAAATACGCAAGGAGGCGGGAGAAATGAAGAGCAAGCGTTTTTTGTGTCTGCTGCTTGTATTGCTGATGGTCTTCTCCCTCACCCCCAGCGAAACGAGGGCCGAGACGACTGTCTATTTCACCGCCGTCAACGACCAACTTTTGCCCGATCTGAGCGATGAGACGATGCCGTTCTGGTCGGGTGGGCGGCTGTATATCCCCTCCACAGTCATCACCGGCACGGACTTGGGCCTTTTCTACTCCCGCAGCCGCGACAAGAGCACCGCCGTCGTCTACCGGCAGGGCAGCGCACTGACGTTCAACTTCGCCGCCGGCACCGTCGCTGACCAGAACGACCGCCAGTACGGCGGTCCTGCCATCGTGCGCAGCGACGTTGTGTTCCTGCCGCTCGACCTTTTGACGCAGTTTTTCTCGCTCGATTATAGCTACACGCGCGTGACCTATGGTTACCTGGTCCGCGTCAAAAGTGATATGGTCGTGCTTTCCGACGCGAAGTTCATCGACGCCGCGGCTATGTCCATGGAGCAGCGCTACAACGAATATATGAAGACGCACAGCGAGTCGAACGATCCCGGCAACACACCGAATCAGAACACCGACGGCGACCGCGACCTTGTCTGTCTCGCGCTGCGTGTGACGGACGAAGAGAGCGCAAACGCCCTGCTCGACACGCTCGCAAGCAACAACGCGACGGCGACGTTTCTCTTCTCGGAAGAGCAGCTTTCCTCGCTCGGCGATCTGCTGCGCCGTGTCGTCATCAGCGGCAACGCCGCCGCGCTGCGCATCGACGCTTCCGGCGGCAGCTCACGCACGGTCAGCGCGATCGAGCGCGCAAACAACGCGCTATGGGCCGCGTGCAACGAAAAAGCGCGGCTCGTCGCGCTCTACGGCGCGTCGGACAAAACGCTGCGCGCCGTGCGCGCCGCGGGCTACTGCCCCATTGACTTTGACCTGGATTACAGCGGCGGTCTTCCCACCGCGGCGCAGGCCGCCAGCAGCATCGCGCGTCAGGCCCGCTCCGGCGGATGCATCGCCTATCTCGGCGCTGACACCGCCGTGCAGGCAGATTGGAGCACGCTGCTCTCTCGCCTCCGCTCGTCCTCGCGTCTCATCACGGCGCTCAACGAGCTCGCGGTCACAAAGGACGCGTGACGGTTTTACAAATTGTTCAGGAAACGCGCACAGTTTTGCGTATAATAAACAATAACACAGAAGAAAGACACACGCTTGTGTGAAGGAGGAAACCAGCATGGCACGCAATATTCTTGTCGTGGAGGACGACAATAATATTTCCAACCTCATTAAGATGTATCTCGACAAAGAGGGCTTTGACGTCCGCATCGCCGCCGACGGCGGCAAGGCCGTGGAGGAATTCAAGGAAAAAGAGCCCGACCTCGTGCTGCTCGACGTGATGCTCCCCGTGCTCGACGGCTGGGGCGTATGCGCCAAGATCCGCGAGACGTCCAAGTGCCCGATCATCATGCTCACCGCCAAGGGCGAGGTCAACGACCGCATCCACGGCCTTGAGATGGGCGCGGACGACTATGTTGTCAAGCCCTTTGAAATGAAGGAGCTGCTTGCGCGCATCAACGCCGTGCTGCGCCGCAGCGAGATCCCCGAGGACACGCACAAGCGCCTCACGTTCGACAAGCTCATCATCGACCTCGACTCCTACGAGCTCATCGTCGACGGCAAGAAGATCGACACGCCGCCCAAAGAGCTGGAGCTTCTCTATCACCTCGCCGCCACGCCGAACCGCGTCTACACGCGCAACCAGCTCCTTGACGAGGTGTGGGGCTTCGACTACTTCGGCGATTCGCGCACGGTGGACGTACACGTCAAGAGGCTCCGCGAAAAGGTCGAAAACGTCAGCGACCAGTGGGCGCTCAAGACCGTCTGGGGCGTCGGGTATAAATTCGAAGTGAAGTAATTCAGTATGCCGGAAGAAAACAAAGAGAAAACACAGAAAAAGCGCTGGACGCTCAAAAAGGTCAAGACCCGCTGCCGCACGATCTACTGGCAGAATTTTCTGCTTACGGCAAGCGTCGTCATGCTGACGCTGGCGCTGCTCGGCAGCGCGTTCTTCGCGCTGACGTATTCCTACGCCATCGACGAGCGCAGCGAGCAGATGCAGAGCAAGGCGACGGTCGTGTCGCACATGGTGTCGTCCTACATGGAAAACGGCTCGCTCACAGGGCTGCGTGAGCTGGCAGACTTTGCTTCGAACGTGACGGATGCAGAATTTCTCATCTGCAACTCGGACGGCAACCTGCTGCTGACGACCGATACAACTCTCGTCAACCGCGTGCTGACCGTGCCGCAGGACGTGGCCGAGGGCGCGATGAGCGATGACACCTACGCCGTGCGCACCACGCTCGGCGACATCTATGAGGACACGCACTTCGTCGTCGGCGTGCCGATCGTGAGCGAGGGCGCAACCGTCGGCTTTGTGCTGGCGGTGACCGGCGCGCGGGCGCTGACGACGATGTGGCGCACGTTCATCGGATTGTTTTTCATGACGGCGGTGACGGTACTGCTGCTCTCGTTCGTCGTGAGCGCGTGGGTCAGCATGCGCCAGTCGCGCCCCATCCACGAGATGGCGGAGGCGACACGCCGCTTCGCCGAGGGCAATTTCGACGTGCGCATGCACAACTACGAGGGTGTGACGGAGATCTCCGAGCTCGCCGAGTCGTTCAACAACATGGCGGACTCCCTGCAGGAGACCGAACGCCAGCGCCGCGAGTTCATCGCGAACGTCTCCCATGAGTTAAAGACCCCGATGACGACCATCGCAGGCTACACCGACGGCATCTTAGACGGCACGATCCCGCCCGAGCAGGAAAAGGAGTACCTGCGCATCATCTCGGATGAGGCGCGGCGTCTGTCCCGCCTCGTGCGCCGCATGCTTGAGGTCTCGCAGCTCCAGTCGCGCGACCTGACGCGCACGAAGGCGCCGTTCGACGTGTGCGAGAGCATGCGCCGCGTGCTCATTTCGATGGAGAAGAAGATCACCGACCGCGGGCTCGATGTCGACGCCGACATTCCCGACAGCGGCATCATGGTGCTCGGCGACAACGACCTCATCACGCAGGTCATCTACAACCTGCTCGAAAATGCGGCAAAATTCGCCCGCAAGGGCTCTGCGCTCTACCTCGGCGTGACGACGCTCAACGGCAAGGCGCTGATCTCGGTTCGCAACGAGGGCGACACCATCCCCGCCGAGGAGATCCCGCTGCTGTTCGAGCGCTTCCACAAGAGCGACAAATCCCGCTCCGAGGATAAGGACGGCGTGGGCCTCGGGCTCTACGTGGTTAAAACCATTCTGGACCAGCACAAGGAGCACATCGCCGTCACAAGCGAAAACGGCCTGACGACGTTCACATTCAGCGTGACGCTCGCCGGCGGGCAGACCGCGCAGTAAGTCTCAACAGGAGAAACACGCTATGGATCACGAGAATCAGGAGTTATCCCCGACGGTCAGCCAGAGCGGCGAGCCGCAGGAGGTCGTGCTGCGCTATGAAGCGCCCGTCACGTCCATCGTGGAGCGCTACGTGCAGCCGACACCGCTGCCCGGACAGCCGAAGAAGCATACATCACCGCGCAAAAAGCGGAAAGGGCTTAAGATCTTCCTTTTCTGCATGCTCGGCCTTCTCCTCGTCAGCGGCGTCGTCACGGCGCTGTGGCTCGGCGGCGCGTTCGACGATCACCGTTCCTATCACGACGATGATTTTGAGCAGCGCCATGACGAGGATTATTACGACAACAGCGAGCATGGCGAAACGACCATCAAGCGCCTGCCCAACACCGATCAGGTCAAGCTCCGCTACAACGAGAGCCACGGCGAGGCGCTGACGATCCAGGAGATCTACCAGAAAGTCAATCCCTCCACCGTCACGGTGCTCACCGGCAACCGCGACGGCAGCGCCATGGTCGGCACCGGCGTCATCTTCACCGAGGATGGCTACATCCTCACGAACGCCCACGTCATCGCGGGCGGCTCGGAGTGCTACGTCGTGCTCGACACGGGTGAGGATTACCGTGCGTGCCTTTTGGGGCTCGACGAAGAAAAGGACCTCGCCGTCATCAAGATCGCGGCCAGCGGCCTTCCCGCCGCGGAATTCGGCGACTCTGACGCGCTGACGGTCGGCGATCCGGTGTACGCCATCGGCAACCCGCTCGGCGTGGAGCTGCGCGGCACACTGACCGACGGCATCGTCTCCGCCATCAACCGCGACGTGTACGTCGACGGCGTGACGATGACGCTCATCCAGACGAATGCCGCGCTCAACAATGGCAACTCCGGCGGTCCGCTCATCAACGTGTACGGTCAGGTCGTCGGTATCAACACGATGAAGATGGGCTCGTCCTCCACCACGAGCGTGGAGGGCCTCGGCTTTGCCATTCCCATCGCCTCGACCGCCTATATGATCAATGACCTGATCGCCTACGGCGAGGTGCACGGCGAGGTGGTGATCGGTATCTCGGTACAGATCGCGCCCGTCATTTTAGATAGCAGCGAGACCGCTCTGCGCGTGATGGACGTCACGCCCGGCGGCCCCGGCGACGAGGCCGGCATCCAGAAGGGTGACCTTATCGTAGCGGCCGACGGCGAAGCGTTGACAAAGTCCACCGACCTTCTGCGTGTCCGCCGCCGCCATGAAGCAGGCGAAACGCTCAAGCTCTTAGTCGAGCGCGACGGCAAGCGCTTCACCGCAGACGTTGTTTTACGCGAAAGCGACACATGAGGATATCGACATGAAGAAAAAGCAATTTGCGCTTGGCTCGCTGCTCCTCGGCGCCGCCTCCTGGCTGTGCCTGTGGGGATTGCAGCACATTGAGCGCCGCATGAAAAAGAAACAGAAAAAGTAAAAAAGCAACGATCCCCGTCCGGTGGAAGGTTCCGCCGGACGGGGATCGTTTTGTACTCTGCATCAGCGCTGCTTTTTCTGGTCGTCAAAATAGCGGATCAACTTGTAAAGCAGCTCAATTTTCTCCTGCGTGTATCCGTCCAGCACAATGCTCGATGAAGCCGTAAGCCCCAGCAGATAGTCCGCCGAAACATGAAAGAGCTTTGCCAGCTGCGCCTGCGAATAGCCCGCCGGCTCCCGTAATTGCTTTATTCTGTCACAAATCATAATAAACTCCCGCCTTTTTCGTTCATTATAAGTTGCCTAAAATGATATTTAATTATCATTATATATAGTTTAATTGACAAGCGCTATACTCTTTCCAGAGGAAGGCTCCTGTGTCGAGTCTTCCACATATTTAGGAGAGAGAGGAATATCTTATGTTTTGTCCCAAATACGGCAGCCCGATCCCGGAAGACGCTGTCTTCTGTATGAACTGCGGCGAAAAAATTGAAACGGCCGCGCCTGAAGCAGATTCCGCACCTGCGGAGATCACCCCCGCAGAGGAAGCTCCCATCCCCGCCAGCGGCAAAAAGCCGAAGAAAAAGAAGGCTGTTCTCCTCGTTTCCGTGCTCGCACTTCTGCTTGTCGCCGTGGCTCTTGCCAACAGCAGCCTGTTCCAAAGCAACATTGCCGCAAAAGCGGAAAAGCGTATCGTCGGCAGCTGGAACGGAGTATTTCTGGAAAATGGAGACGATACCATCCGCGCAAAAAATCTCGGTGGCTTTACCTGCACCGTTGAAAAGGGTGGTGCGGCTACAATTTCATTCTCAGAACGCTCCATTTCTGATTTATCCTTCTACTTAACTTACAGTCCCGAGAAAACAAAAGCTGTGAATGATGGCGAAAAGCTTGCCGGCTATTGTTATGATGTAAAAGCTTCGGATGATCCTGACGCCTCGGCTTTTGGATATGCTTTTGTCAGTGACGATACTTTCTCTGTCGTCATTCTTTCCGACCCTGAGCTGTCATTTGCGTTCACTGCAAGTGATAAGTCATAAACCTCTTATTAAAAGAGCCACGGAGTTTCTCTCCGTGGCTCTTTACGTCTTTCGCTTTTCACACCCTATAAATCTTCCGTTGTAAACGGATGCGGTCCGCGATCATGGCGATAAACTCGCTGTTGGTCGGCTTTCCTTTCGTGTTGGATACCGTGTAGCCAAAATAGCGCTGGAGCGTCTCAAGGTCACCGCGGTCCCACGCGACCTCGATCGCATGGCGCACCGCGCGCTCGACGCGCGAGGGCGTGGTGCTGTAGCGGCGCGCGACCTCGGGATAGAGCACCTTTGTCACGGCGTTGATGACATCCATGTCCTGCACGGCGATGACGATGGCCTCGCGCACGTACTGATAGCCCTTGATGTGCGCGGGCACGCCGACCTCGTGGATCACTGCCGTAACCTCGCGCTCAAGCGCCTGCGACTCGTCCTCGCTCTCCTCACCCTCGTTGACCGCGCGGCGCATCTGGTCTAAAAGCGAGGTCAGCTCGCAGGGCTTGGGCATGAAGAACGATACGCCGCGGCTCATCGCCTGCGACACGATCTGATCGCGATAAAGAGCCGAGACGACAACTGTCTTCATCTGCACCTTGTCCTTCGCCGCCTGCTCGAGCACGCCAAAGCCGTCAAGTCCCGGCAGCAAAAGATCCATCACAAGAAGCTGCGGCTTTCGCTCCGCTATATCCTGCGCCGCAGCCAGTCCGTCGGCTGCGCATCCCACTACGTCGAACTCACCCGTTGCTTCCAATGCCTGTTTCAGTGCTGTGCGGAACTCCTCGTTTGCGTCCGCTAATACGACCGTGATCCTCTTGTCCATGTCATCCCGTCCTTTTCACACAAGTTTTCGCCGACCCAGCCGGCCAGCTTCAGCAGCAAAATGTGACGTCTTCGTTCTGCCATGGCTTTAAGCTAACATATTTGGACAGCGTTTTCAAGCGAGTTATGTCGAATCTAACCATCTTTTTCTAACTTTTTGCATGAAAATTTAGTTGTTTTTACGCTATCTTAACACAATCTTTCTACTATATGGGTAGGTTATTCACTCGAAAGCCCCGCCGCAGAGAGCATATTTTCGATAAAAATACCATAACCTCTTGACGGATCATCCAGCAGGACGTGCGTGACCGCGCCAATGATCTTGCCATCCTGCAAAATCGTGCTGCCGCTCATTCCCTGCACCACGCCGCCGGTCTGCGCAAGAAGCTCCTCGTCCGTCACGCGCAGCAGCAGATTTCGCGTGCTGCCGGAAGGCGAATAGATTTTTTCGATCTCAATATCATACTCGCGTGTTTCATTGCCGGAAACGGTGGCCAGGATCGCCGCCTTGCCGGTCTTGATCTCATCCTTCTTTGCGATCGGCAGCGCCGCGCCGGTGATCTTTGCCGCGTCCTCTGCCGAGAGCTTGCCGAAAATGCCGCATTCGGTGTTGGCGTAAAGCGTGCCGCTGTCGCGCGTCAGGTCAAAGTCGCCCTTGAGCTCGCCGGGCGAGGCGCGCTCGCCTTTTTTCACCGCCTTGACCGAGGCGTCCATGATGCTGCCGTGGTCGAGCGGCAGGAGCTGCCCCGTGTCCACATCCGTGACCCCGTGGCCCAGCGCGCCGAACGTGCCGCTCTGCGGATCAAAGAAGGTCATCGTGCCGATACCCGCCATACTGTCGCGCACCCAGGCGCCGAGGCGGTACTCGCCGTCCTCGTCCTTCTCCGGCTCTGCGCTCAGTTCGATCGTGCGGCTGCCGCGCTTGACGGTCAGCGCCGCGGCGTCCTCGCCGTTTTCTGCCAGAAGCTGACGGAATTCCTCAATGGTGTCCAGACTCTGCCCGCCGATGGCGGTGATGACGTCGCCCTCCTTGAGTCCGCAGTCCTTCGCCGGACTTTCCCCATCGGAAAAGCCGACGACGAGCACGCCATCGGAAAAGAGCTTGACGCCGACGGTCTGTCCGACGGGGATCAGTTCGCTGACCGTCCGGTCCGCCGCCTGCGCAGACGGCATTGCGATCGCGGCGGCGGCAAAAAATCCCAGCAGGATCGCCGCCGCTCGCTTCTTTGTGCGATGCGTTCCATCCATTCTCTCACCCCTTTAAAAAATGCGGGCGGGCGGCGCGCCTGTGCGCGCAGGACGCTGCCGTCCGCCCAATGCCGGAAATTTTTTCTTTCTCATTTCTTTTTCTCTGTCCGGCGCATTTACTTTCTGCGCTTCGGGCAAAATTAAAAGGTGCAAAAATTTGATGTGCTGGCATCGCTTTTTGAAATGGCGCTGCAAATGCGGGCAAAAAAATTCCGCAGACCAAAGTCTGCGGAATTTTGGGAATTGTTTCCATTTAACGCTCGCGGTTGAAAATTTTGAAGATGTCGTCGAACGGATCGGGCTCATCTTCGTGCTTAGCCTCTTCCTCGGCCTTTTCCTTGTCGAAGTCGAGCGGCGCAAGACCGGCAGCGTCGCTCTCGCCGCTCTGCTCGGCAGGCTTCTTATCCTTGTTGAAGTCCAGCGCGCCGGGCGCCTTGTCAAAGCCCGTGGCGATGACGGTGACGCGGATCTCGTCGTCGAGCGTCTCGTCGAACGTCGCGCCGAAGATCGTGAGCGCGTCGGGATGCACGGCCTCCTGCACGAGGGACGCTGCCTGCTCGACCTCGTCGAGGCCGATGTCCATCGAGCCCGTGACGTTGATGAGCACGCCGTGCGCACCGTTGATGGAGGTCTCCAGCAGCGGGGACGAAATGGCCATGCGTGCGGCCTCCTCGGCCTTGTTCTTGCCGGCGGCGCGGCCGACGCCCATGTGGGCAAGGCCTGCATCCTTCATAATGGCGGTCACGTCGGCAAAATCGAGGTTGATGAAGCCCGTGTCGCGGATCAGGTCGGAGATGCTCTGCACCGCCTGACGCAGCACGTCGTCCGCAATCTCGAACGCGTTGGCAAAGGTGATCTTCTGGTCGGTCGCGTGCTTGAGGCGCTCGTTCGGGATGATGACGAGCGAGTCGACCTTGGTCTTGAGCTCTTCGATGCCCGCTTCCGCCTGCGTCATGCGGCGGCGGCCTTCAAAACCGAAGGGCTTCGTCACGACGCCGACGGTCAGAATGCCCGCCTCGCGCGCGATCTCGGCAACAATGGGCGCGCCGCCCGTGCCGGTGCCGCCGCCCATGCCAGCGGTGATGAAGACCATATCGGTGTCCTCGAGCGCCTTGGCGATCTGGTTGCGGCTCTCCTCGGCGCTCTTGCGGCCGACCTCAGGGTCGGAGCCCGCGCCCTGACCATGCGTCAGCTTTTCGCCGATCTGGATTTTATAAGTGGCGGCAGACACGTTGAGCGCCTGCTTATCTGTGTTCACCGCGACAAAGTCGACGCCGCGCGCACCGGTGCGAACCATGCGGTTGACCACATTGTTGCCGCCGCCGCCAACGCCGATGACCTTGATCTTAACTACGTTTTCAGGACCGGTCTCCAATCCGAATGCCATGTCGGTTCCTCCTGCAATCTGTTGTATGGGCAAGGCACTTGCCGCTGCAAGCGCCACAATATCAGGTATTTGCTATCTTAATCATTGTATTACGGTTTTCCCGCGGGGTCAATAGCAATCGGCCATTTCTGGGAAACTTTTTTACGTCAACTTCCGCCTTTATTCCGGGATGAAGTCAGCCCTGCCGTCGTTCATCAGGTTGATCGTGCCGGTCTGGTTGGCTTCAAGCTGCTCCACCACCGTGCGCACATTCCCGAGCTTGTAGGCAATGTCCGCATCCCAGGGCATTTTGACCGTAAAGCGGTCCAAATAGGTAAAGGTGATGGCCGTGCCGTCGCTCAGGTCGATCTCGCCGATCATGGAGAGAAGCTGCTTATCCTCCGCCGTGCGCAGCAGCGTGAGCAGGCGCTCGAATTTATACGAATCCTCGTCCGCAAACGCCGCCATCGCGCCGACCGCGGGCTCGACGAGCGTGCAGCCGGTCACACGCGCGCAGCCCTCGGGGATCTGCGCCGCGCGCTCCAGAATTTTGCCTTCGTCGCTCATGAGCCATGTGCCGTTTTCGCCCGTCAGCGCAGCGGAGGCCGTGCACTCCGTCACGGTCAGAATGAGCGCGTCGGGGTATTTGCGGTTGATGACAACGGTCTCCACATACGGAAGCGTGTCGAAAATGGATTGTTTGACCTTATATTTGTTCAGCAGCACAAGGTTCTGCTCCTTCTGCACGCCCGCAGCCTCGATGATCTGCTCCTCGGTATAGCGCTCGTTGCCCTCCACCACGATCATATCGATGCGGAAGAACATCGTCAGCGCGCCGAGAAACGCGGCGATCACGACCGCGAGGCACAAAAGTCTCAGCGGGAAAGAGGCTCTTCCCCGCCTGCGCCGTCTGTTTCTTCGCTTTGACGCCATAGTTTTCCTGCCTTTTTTCTTCGTTTGCTTATGTACCCGTCTCCCGCCGCACATGCGCGCCCAGCACGCCAAGGTCGCGCTCGATGCTCTCATAGCCGCGGTCGATGTGCTCGATGCGCGAAATGCGCGTGAGTCCGTCGGCCTGCAGGCCCGCAATCACAAGCGCCGCGCCCGCGCGAAGGTCGGTGCACTTGACGCGCGCGCCGTGCAGGTGCTCGCGTCCCGTGACGACGGCCACGCGTCCCGCGACGCGCACCTCCGCGCCCATGCGCGCCAGCTCGTCGACATGGCGGTAACGGTTTTCAAAAATATTCTCTACAAAAACGGTGCTGCCCGCGCTTTTCAAAAGCGCCGCCATCAGCACCGGCTGCGCGTCCGTTGGAAAGCCCGGATAGGGCGCCGTGCGCACAGGGCGGATGGATCTGAGACTGCCATCACTTTGGAGGAAAACATCGTCCTCCCCGCTTTTGACCGTGCAGCCCGCCTCGCTCAGCGCGCCGGACACAGTCGAAAGCGGCCGCGGGTCGACGCCGCGAAGGCGCACCTCTCCCCCACAGCAGGCCGCGGCGCAGAGATACGTCGCGCCCACGATGCGGTCGGCGATGATGCGGTATTTCCCGCCGTGCAGCGCGCGTCTGCCCTCGACCGTGATGATCGAGCCTCCCGCGCCGCGGACGTTGCCGCCCATCGCGTTGATAAAGTTCTGTAAATCGACGATCTCCGGCTCGCGCGCGGCGTTGTAGATCGTCGTCACGCCGTCTGCGCCGCAGGCGCAGAGGAGCGCGTTTTCCGTCGCGCCCACGCTCGGCATGGGTAAGTACACATCGCTCCCGAGAAGCGTTCCGCCGCGGCACTTGAGCTCGCCGCCCGTCTCCCTGATCTCTGCCCCCAAGGCGCTCAGGGCGCTTAAGTGCAGGTCAATGGGACGCGGCCCCAGCTCGCAGCCGCCGGGATAACAGATCGTCGCTTCCTTGCAGCGCGCCAGAATCGCGCCGAGAAAGATGACCGACGAGCGCATCTCTCGCATCAGTGCGTCGGGCACGACCGCGCGGTCCATGCGCGCTGTGTCGACCACGAGCGCACTGTCCTCCCAGTGCGTGCAGCAGCCCAAGTGCCGCAAAATGGCAACGGACGCATCCACGTCCCGCAGCTTCGGGCAATTTTCGATCACGCAGGTATCCGCGCACAAAAGCGTCGCCGCCAAAATCGGCAGCACACTGTTTTTTGAGCCTTGTATCGTGAGTTCTCCGTACAGGCGCTCCCCGCCCTCTACCAACAGCTCACACATCATGTTCCCTCCCGCAAGCACATTACTTTTCCATCGTATGGCTTTTGCGGGAAATGGGTGACTGCCGGCTTTCGCAGGGCAATAGTTAGGCATTTTCAGTATAGCCATTTTGCCGCGGCGCGTCAACTTCTTTTTGCCTTGCTTTCCCGCCCGCTTTGTGGCAAAATGAGACTATTATATTTCTCCCCGAAAGGAGTTTTTCGATGAAAAAACCGCTGAAAATTGCGCTCTATGTTCTGTTGGCGCTCGTTTTGATCGTGCTGGCTTACGTCATCTATGTCTTCGCCGCCTACTACCGTGTGGAGGATATGCAGAAGCTTGGCGTTGCGCACTGCGACGCCGCATCTGCCGCACCGATGGAGGGCGCGCCGCAGACCGGCGTCACCTATCGCGTTTCGTCGGCCAACGTGGGCTTCGGCGCGTACAGCGCCGATTACAGCTTCTTCATGGACGGCGGCAAGGAGAGCCGCGCCCGCAGCAGGCAAGCCGTTGATGAGAATATGCGCGGCGAGGTCTCGCTCGTCAAGGACCTTTCGCCCGACTTTGCGCTCTTTCAGGAGGTCGATATCTACGGCACGCGCAGCTGGCACATCGCAGAGGACGCTTATCTCGACGATGTGATGGAAAACAGCGAATTTAACAAGGTATTCGCGCAGAATTACGACAGCCCGTACCTCTTTTATCCTCTTATTAACCCCCACGGCGCAAACCAGTCCGGTATCCTGACGCTCTCGCGCCATCCGATCTCATCCGCCGTGCGCCGCTCGCTGCCGATCGAGACGGGCATCATGAAGCTCGTCGACCTGGACCGCTGCTACTCCGTCAGCCGCGTCCCGATGGAAAACGGCAGGGAGCTGGTGCTCTATAACCTGCATCTTTCGGCCTACACGTCCGACGGCACCATCGCGACCGAGCAGCTTGAAATGCTCTGCGCCGATATGCTGGCGGAATATGAAAACGGCAACTACTGCGTCGCGGGCGGCGACTTCAACAAGGACCTGCTTGGCAATTCTGCCGAAATCTTCGGCGTCGCGGGCGGCGAGAACGACACCTGGGCGCAGCCCATCCCCGAGGGGACGATCCCCGACGGGCTCTCCCTCGTCGTGCCGTTTGACGTCGACCATCCCGTCGCCACCTGCCGCACGGCCAACGAACCCTACAACGAGGAGACGACCTTCCGCGTGACGGTCGACGGCTTCCTCGTCTCCGACAACGTCGAAGCCGTCTCCGCCGATGTCGTCGACGCAGGCTACCGCTACTCCGACCACAATCCCATCTATATGGACTTCATTTTGAAGGCGGAATAAAGCGTCAAAAGTAAAGGAAGCGAGCCTCACGGCTCGCTTCCTTTTTATTCTCTTTCACTTGAGCAGCGTCATCACTGTGTCGTAGATGCGCTTGGTCGCGTCGGGAATGCCGAGCGCCGCCATGTTTTGAGACATCGTCTCCATCCGCTGCGGATCGTTCAGGATGCCCGCCGCGGCGGCGAAGAGCTTCTTGCCGTCAAGGCCCTCTTCCGGCAACACGAGCGCCGCGCCGTGGTCGCCGAGCAGCGCCGCGTTCTTCTCCTGATGGTGGTTCGTCACGTTGGGCGACGGCACCAGAATTGCCGGAACGCCGAGCGCCGTCAGCTCGCTGAGCGTAGACGCGCCCGCGCGGCAGATAACGAGGTCGGCGGCGCGCATGACAGTCGCCATGTCGTAGATGTACTCGCGCACGTCGAGCGCGGGATGCTCGGTGATCTCCAACCCGTCATCGTGCATCCACTGCTGCATCGGCTTCCAGCAGATCTCGCCGACGCCGTGGATATGGTAAAAGGGCTCCTTCGCGCTCTCAAGCGCCAGAAACTCCGCCATCGCGCGGTTCATCGCGTTCGACCCGAGGCTGCCCCAAAACGAGACGATGAGCTTGCGCCCGTCGTTCATGTCGAGCTTTTCCTTCGCCTGCTGCTTTGTCACTGTGAAAAAGTCGCCGCGCACGGGCGTACCGGTCACGACCACCTTTTCGGGGTGCTTGTAGTGCGCGCGGCAGTCCTCAAAGCCAACCATGATGCGGTCGCAGTGGGGCTCCAGCTGCCGCGTCGTCAGGCCCGGCACAATGTTCGACTCGTGCACCGCCGTCGGGATGCCCGCCTTTGCGCCGTAGCGCACGAGTGGATAGCTCGCGTAGCCGCCGGTGCCGACGATCAGGTCGGGGTGAAAATCATTTAAGATCGCGTTCGCCTCACGCTCGGCGTGGGCGAGATTTTTGAGCGAGACAAGGTTGTGCTTGATCTCCGCGGGCTTGAACGAGCGGTGGAACGATGAAATGTTCACCGTACGGAACGGATAGTCCGTGTGCGCGATCAAATCGCGCTCCAGTCCGCGCTCCGCGCCGACAAATAAGATCTGCGTGCTTGCGTCCTTTTCCCGCATATAACCCGCGAGCGCAAGCGCGGGGTTGACATGCCCCGCCGTGCCGCCGCAGGTAAAGATGACCTTCATAGCCGTTTTCTCCTTCCCGCGTCAGCGCATCTGGCGCGAAACGCTCAGTACGATGCCGACCTCGGCCAGCTGCACGGCAAGCGCCGTGCCGCCGTAGCTGAAAAACGGCAGCGAAATACCCGTGTTCGGGATCAGATTCGTCACGACCGCGATGTTCAGAAATACCTGTAAGGCGATCTGCGTCGTCACGCCGACGGCAAGAAGGCTTCCGAAGCGGTCGCGCGCGTGCAGGGCGATCCAGTAGCCGCGGATGATGAGCAGCGCGAACATGACCATGATGATCGTCGCGCCGACAAGGCCGAGCTCCTCGCAGATGATGGCAAAGATGAAGTCGTTGTGCTCTTCGGGCAGGAACAGAAACTTCTGCCGGCTCTTGCCGAGGCCCAGTCCGAACAATCCGCCCGAACCGATGGAGAGCAAGCTCTGCCGGATCTGATAGCCCTTATCGCGCATCCACTCTTCGTTGAACGGGTCGAGCCAGATGTCGATTCGACTCGAGTTATATGTGATAAGCCCCGTTGCAAAAGCGTAGATCACCAGCAGCACCAGCGCAAAGCCGAGACCGACCCAGTAGTTGCGGATACCGCCGACATACATCATCACAGCGCCGATGCCGAGCAGCAGCACCATACCGGAAAGATGCGGCTCCTTCGCCATCAGCGCCGCAATCACGCCGAGGATGGCAACATAGGGCACGATGCCGTAGCGCAGCGTGGCCATTTTGTCTTTCTTCTTTGAAATGCTGTCGGCAAAATAGAGGATGATGCCGACTTTGGTGATCTCAGACGGCTGGAACTGGATGGGTCCGAGACGGATCCAGCGCTGCGCGCCGTGCGTCAGTCGGCCCGTGCCGATGCCCGGGATCAGAACGAGCACCAGCAGGATGATGGAAAAGATCAGCAGCATCTTCGCCACCGCGCGATAGCGCTCGTAATTGATCTTGCCGACGACGAACATCGCCGTGACGCCGAGGACCGCGAAAATGCCCTGACGGATGAGGTAGTACGCGGGGTTACCCTCTTCATAGTAGGCCGAGGGGAAACTCGCGGAAAACAGCATGATCAGGCCCACGCCCACGAGCGTAAGCACCAGTAGAAGATACGGAAGGTCCAGCGGTCCGCGGCCCGCTTCGCGCGCCGCCGCCTCGATGGCCTTCGCCCGCTCGCGCTGCTCCTGCCGCAGCAAGCGTTCTTCCTTGGTCATGCAGTCTTCCCCCTTTCATACTGATTGCAAACTCGCGCTCTGCGCGAGTTTGCCTCCATTTTGCAACCAAGCGTCGCAGACTTTCGCGCCCGCAGGCGCGAAATATTTTTAATCATTTTTCGCCGCGACCGGTGCGTGGCGAAAAATACTTCTCGCAGAGTGAGTGTCGAGCCGCCAAGGGCGGCGAGGCACAGAGCGCCGCGCATCCCCTCTCATTTTTGAGAAACGGCTTGCCGTTTCTCAAAAATGAAATCTGTTGAGTACTCCGAACAGCGCCGCCAGACAGCACAGCGCGCTCACGCTGGTGAACACGGCGACGAGCTTTACTTCGCTCCAGCCGCAGAGCTCGAAGTGGTGGTGCAGCGGCGCCATTTTGAAAAGGCGCTTGCCGTGCGTGGCTTTGAAGTAGATGACCTGCAAAATGTCGGACAGCGTCTCGCAGATGTAGACAAAGCCGACGGGGATCAGCACGAGCGGCATATCGTAGGCAAAGGCGAGCGCCGCCACCGTGCCGCCGAGGAACAGCGAGCCTGTGTCACCCATGAAGACCTTGGCGGGGTGGAAATTATAGATGAGGAAGCCGAGAATTCCCCCGACGAGCGCCGCAGCATAAATGCCGAGCTGCTCATAGCCCTGCCACCAGATGGCGAGCACGGTGAAAAACAGGCCGACCGGCACCGTCACGCTGCCGGCCAAGCCGTCGATGCCGTCCGTGATGTTGACGGCGTTGACCGTGCCGACGATGACAAACGCCGCGAACACCATGTACACCCACCAGCTCATCACGATCTGCGTGTTGAAAAACGGCACGTAGAGGTTCGGCGTCAGCATGCCCTCAAAGCGCATCAGGCAGAGGAACGCGACCGCTGCGGCGAGCTGGAGCAGGAACTTCTGGATGGCCGTGAGGCCGAGGTTCTGCTTGTGCTTCACCTTTTCAAAGTCGTCTAAAAAGCCGATGCCGCCGAAGATCAGCGCGAAAAAGAAGATGTAGAGGTGCTCAAAGTCCCCCGCCATCATGCCCTTCCAGCCGCAGATCAGGATAGAGACGAAGATGCCGAGGATGAACATTAAGCCGCCCATCGTCGGCGTGCCGGCCTTTCCGGCGTGCCATGTGGGGCCGTCCTCGCGGATGCTCTGTCCGGCCTTGAGCTTTCTCAGCTCAGGGACCAGAAATTTTCCCGTGATCGCGGAGACCGCGAAGCTCAGTATGCAGGCAATGATGATCTTCATGTTCGTTTTCCTTCGCCGCGTCGGCGGCGTCCTTCCTTTGTACTTGCGCGAACCTCTCGCGCACGACCTCCCTCTCGTCGAGGTGGTATTTTATCGTTCCGATCTCCTGATAGGTCTCGTGCCCCTTGCCGCAGAGGACGACCACGTCGCTCTCTTTCGCCTCGCGCAGCGCAAAACCGATGGCCTCGCGCCGGTTCTCGATGACGGCGAACGGCGTTCTGCTCTCCAAAAGTGCGGGGAGCACATCGCGCAGGATGGTGTAAGGGTCTTCGGTGCGGGGATTGTCGCTCGTGAGAACAACGAAGTCCGAGAGCGCCGCGGCGATGCGGCCCATGCGGGGTCGCTTTGTCCTGTCGCGGTCGCCCCCGCAGCCAAAGAGCGCGATGACGCGCCCGTCGGCAAAGCCGCAGACCGTGGAGAGAATATTTTTGAGCCCGTCGGGCGTGTGCGCATAGTCAATGATGACGGTGAACGGTGCATCAAGCGGTACGACCTCGCACCGCCCCTTAACGCCGACACATTCCGTCAGCGCTTTTGCCGCGTCGGAAAGCGGCACGCCGAGCGCCTGCACGGCGCAGAGCGCCGCGAGCGCGTTATAGAGTGAAAAGCCGCCGGGGATGCCGATTTTCGTCTCCTCGTGGTCGAGGTCGGTGCAGGCGGTAAAGCGCACACAGTCGTTTTCGTAGCGGGCACGCCAGCCGACAAGGTCATTCGTCATGCCCTGCCCGAATGTGATCCGCTCGCTCGTAAAGCGGGCGAGCAAGCGCTCCGTCCACGCATCGTCACCGTTAACGCAGGCGATGTCACACCGGTCGAAAAGCCTCGACTTCGCGTCGCAGTAGGCCTCCATCGTGCCGTGGTAGTCAAGATGATCCTGCGTCAGGTTCGTGAAAACACCGACGCGGAATCGGATACCTTCTACCCTGCTCTGCATCAGCGCGTGGGACGAGACCTCCATCACGGCATAGGTGCAGCCCGCATCGACCATCTGGGCGAGCAGGCGCTGCACGGTCAGCGCGTCGGGCGTTGTGCGGTCGGTCGGGATGGTCTTGTCACTGATCAAATTCTGATTCGTGCCGATCAGGCCGACCTTTGCGCCCTTCGTGCGCTCCAAAAGCTGTTTGATGAGATACGTCGTGGTCGTTTTACCGTTTGTGCCGGTCACGCCGACCACGGTGAGTTTTCCCGCCGGAGTACCATACCATACCGCCGCGCAAAGCGCAAGCGCTTTGTGCGCATCCGGCACTAAGATATAGGGAATTTCCGTCTCCGGCGGATGCTCGCACACGGCGCAGGCCGCGCCGCGCGCTTTGGCTTCGGCGATAAACTCGCCGCCGTCCTCCTTCTCCCCCGGCAGGGCGAAGAAGAGGAATCCCTCTTCTACCTTGCGGGAATCGAGCGCAAGGCCTCTGACTATCAGGTCAGGCGGCGCATGCACCGTTTTGTCTTCTAATGCGGAAATAAGCTCAGATAACTGCGTTTGAAAAATTCCTTTCGGAATTGGGTCTTGCTGTCTTTAGTCGCGCACCGAGCTGTCGCTGAACTGGACGCGCACGACCGTACCGGCCTCGACCTCCGTGCCCGCGGCGATGCTCTGCGAGATGGCGCGCACCGTGGACGAGCTTGCGTTCGTCGCGCCGGAAACGCCCATGATGAGCCCCGCGTTCACGATCTTCTGGTTCGCGGTCGCGGCGCTGTCGCCCACGACGTTCGGGACGATGCACTTGTCAGTCGACTTCTCCGCGCCGAGGTAGAGGATGATCTCCGCGCTGTTCGGTACGATCGCGCCGCCTGCGGGCGTCTGGTCGGTGACGGTATCGCCGCTGCCGACGGTGCGGAAGCTGAAGCCGTTCGCGCTCAGGCGCTCGGCCGCCGCGTCCTTGCTGAGGCCGACGACGTTCGGCACAGTCTTATCCGCGCCGACGAGCTCTTCAGCGGTGTAGCTCGGCTCAATGCCGAGATACGGCAGGATCTCGCCCATGACGGAACTCGCCACGGGGGCGACCATGTTACCGCCGGAAACGTAGGTACCGGTCCACTTGCTCGGCTCGTCGAGCGTCAGGAGCATCATCACCTGCGGGTCATCCGCGGGGGCGAAGCACACGAACGAGACGATGACGCCGCCGCCAACCTTATCGGCCGTGCCGGTCTTGCCGCCGATGCGGTAGCCCGCGACCTGACCGTTCTTGCCCGTGCCGCTTGTGACCTCATACTCCATGATGTCGCGCACAAGCGCGGACGTCTCTTCGGAGACGACCTGACGGATGGGCGTGGAGTCGTGCTTGGAGACGACGTTGCCGTCCTGGTCGGTGATCTCTTCGACAAGATAGGGCGTATAGAGGTAGCCGCCGTTGACGCAGGCGCACTGCGCCGCCAGCAGCGCGATAGGCGTGACGTTGAAGTTCTGGCCGAAGGCGTAGCACGCCAGCGCCAGCGTCGAATATTTAATTTCGCTGTTGACGAAGCCGCTGGCCTCGCCCGTGGTGTCGACGCCGGTCTTCTCCGTCAGGCCAAAGTCCAGCATGTACTGGTAAAACTTGTCGTTGCCGATGCGAAGGCCGATGTTGATGAACGCGGGGTTGCAGGAGTTGGCGAACGCCTGCGTCAGGTTTTGCTGGCCGTGACCGGGCGCGCGCTTGGAGCAGTTGATGGTCTCGCCCTCGATCTTTACGCTGCCGCTGCAATAGAAGCCCGTGTTCAGGTCGACAACGTTTTCCTCAAGCGCCATCGCGAGCGTCAGTGTTTTGAACGTGGAGCCCGGCTCGTAGGTGTCGTTGATGGCCTTGCTGCGCCACTGCTTGTTGAGAAGGTCTCTCATGTTTTCGAGGACCTGCTCCTCCGTCATGCCGGAGGTCAGAAAGTCGTTGTAGACCGTGCCGGGGGAATTCAAGTCGTAGGTCGGCAGCGACGCCATCGCCAGCACCGCGCCGGTGTTGACATCCATGACGATGCCCTCGGCGCCCTTGCCAGTGCCGAAGCGCGCCTCGAGCTCCTGCACACCTTTCTCAAGGTAATACTGGATGGTCGTGTCGAGCGTCGTGTGCAGGTCGCAGCCGTTTTCCGCGTCGAAATACTGGTCGTACTGGTAGAGCACGGAGCGGCCGTCGCGGTCGCGCGCGGTGACGACCATACCGTTCTCGCCGGTCAGCTCGTCGTTGTACGCCGCCTCAAGGCCCATCGCGCCGCCGAGGTCATTGGTAAAGCCGATGACCTGTGAGGCGAGCGTCCCCTTGGGATAGGTCCTCTTGCTCGTCGGACGAATGAAAACGCCCTTCAGGTCGTTTTCATTGATGAATTCCCGCACCTTGTCGGCAAGCTCGTCATCCGCTTTTTTCTTGAGCTCTTCGTACTGCGAGTTCGTTTTCTCCATCTTTTTGAGAATGTCAGCGGGGTCAAGGTCCAGAATTTCAGCAAGGCCGCCCGCGATCAGGTTTTGATCCTGATCGTTTTCGATGATCTCCTTCGGAGAGATGAAAATATCCTCCGCCGAGGCGGACATCGCGAGGATCGTGCCATTTCGATCGTAGATCGTGCCGCGGCTCGCCTCCACCGTGGTGCGCAGCGTTTGCTGGCGCACAGCGACGGACTGGAGCTCGTCATGCTCGGTGATCTGCCAGTGATAGAGTTGGGTGAAGAGCAGCACAAACGTCAGCACGCCGAACGCGCCCAGAAGCAGCAGCGTTCTTGTCTGAATGATGCGGTTTGCGCGGCGCGCGGATTCGGGCCGTCTTTTCTGGTTCTGGGGGCGTGGTGCCACAGTCGTTCATCCTCCTTAAAAATGGAAAAGGAGTAAGGAAGCTCCTTACTCCTTATGTATAGCTTCGCTCATTTGAAATATTCCACCACTGCGCATACGCCGTTGCCAAGCGACGTGAGCGCCCGCGACAAAACGTTCTGGCTCTTCTGCTGGTAGACGACCACGCTGTCGGGCTCCGACAGGTCGATGTAGTAGACCTGCGAGGCGCTGGGCTTGGCCATACCGGCCGCGGCCGCCGCCTCCTTGATGGTGGTGAGGTCAAAGGTTTTTTCGTAGCGCGTGAGCAGCGCGACATGCTCGTCCTCGAGCGCGGAGATCTCCTTCTGCACGGAGACGACCTGCGCGGAGATTTCCGTCAGCTGTGCGCGGCACATGATCATCAGCGCGACCATTGCGGCCAGCGCCATAAAGCCGCACAGCGTGCCGAGCGAGACCTTTTCGCGTTGACGGCGGACGGGCGCAGCCTTTTTCTGCACCTTCCGCTGCGGGGGACGCATGAATTCCTCGCGCTGACGCTCGTGCTCGCGCTCGTATTCACGCTCGCGGCGCAGCCTGCGCTGGCGCTCTTCGTAGGCGGGATCGTAAGCGAGATTGCCATTGACTCGTCCGCTGTAGCGGCGGTATTTCATGTTCTGCTCTCTGCGGCTGGCCATGGCGATCTCCTTTCTTTTGCGTATTTTCGGCTGTTGTCAGCACTTTTCCGCGACGCGCAGCTTGGCGCTGCGGGCACGGGGATTCTCTGCGAGTTCTTCTTCGCCCGAAACGATAGGCTTTCTTGTGATGAGCTTGACCTTTGGCTTTCGTCCGCACACGCACACCGGAAATTCCGGTGGGCAGATGCAGCCCTGTGCAAGCTCCTGTAATTTCTTCTTGACGATGCGGTCTTCGAGCGAGTGGAACGTGATGACCGCGAGCCGTCCGCCCGGTTTCAGATTTTTCTCCGCCGCGTCGAGCATCGGCGGAAGCTCGCCCAGCTCGTCGTTCACGGCAATGCGGATGGCTTGAAAGCTGCGCTTGGCAGGGTGCTGCTTTTCGCGCAGCGCGCTCGCGGGCATGGCCGAACGGATGATATCGGCGAGCTCAAGCGTCGTTTCGATGGGCTTTTGCTCGCGGTGCTGGCAAATTCTCTTCGCGATGGCGGGCGCATAGCGCTCCTCGCCGTATTCAAAGAGGATGCGGCGCAGCTCTTCATAAGAATAGGTATTCACGACCTCGCGCGCGGTCAGTGCGGCGGATTCGTCCATGCGCATATCGAGCGGCGCGTCCTGCTTGTAGGAAAACCCGCGCTGCGCTTCGTCGAGCTGCGGGGAGGAAACGCCGAGGTCAAAAAGCATCCCGTCCACGCCGTGGACGCCCAGCTCGTGCAGCACAGCGTCGAGCGCGCTGAAATTGCTGTGGACGAGCGTGACCTTGTCCAGATAATCGCCGAGGCGGCGGTTTGCCGCTTCGATCGCGGTCTCGTCACGGTCAAGCGCAATGAGACGGCCCGTCGTCAGGCGGCGCACGATCTCGAGCGAATGTCCGGCGCGGCCGAGCGTGCCGTCCACATAGATGCCGTCGGGCTTGATGGCGAGCGCGCCGAGGCACTCGTGCAACAGTACCGGCTTATGGCCGTAGTTCTCTTCCATATCAGAATCCCAGCTCTTCCATCACGGCGGCCAGATTCTCGGGATTGAGCTCCTCGGCCTCAATCTCTGCCCACTTCTCCGCATTCCAGATCTCGGCGCGGTTCGAAACACCGATCACGACCACGTCTTTTTCAAGGTGGGCGTAGGCTCTGAGCTTCTGCGGCAGCACGATGCGCCCCTGCGCGTCGGGCTCGCACTTGGCGGCGTTGGCGAAGAGCGGGCGCATGGCCTTGGTCTTCGTGTAGGGCAGGCTTTCAAACTTTTCGGTGAAGCGCGCCCAGGAGGCGTCGGAATAGATGCTCAGGCAGGAGTCCATGCCCATGGTGACATAAAACGTGTCGCCGAGCTCCTCGCGCAGCTTCGCAGGGATAAAGAGCCGCCCCTTGGCGTCGATCGTGTGCTGATACTGACCCGTCACGGCGGCTGACCCCCTTTTTCTGTGCATTTTCGCATACAGAGGGCACGAAAGCGCGGCCTTTTCTTCATTTTGGAAAAAGCCGTGCCGCGTCCGATCTGATGCTTATGTGGGAAAGTAAGCCATTTTCATGGTATGATACACCACTTTCCCCCACCCTTGTTTTGAGTATACGAGATTCACATAAAAAATGCAAGCAGAAATTTCCCTGAGATTTCAAGCCTTTTATCGCTTTTTCCTGCAAAAATTCGGCCAGTGCACCGTATTTTTAAAACGCATGTTCTACTTTGTTTTTGGTTAAAAAAGGGCCGCCACAATATCTTGTGGCGGCCCTTCATGCTATGCCCAAATATAGATTATGTCTACCGATCATGTCGGTTTTTGTCACTTTTGACAAAATTTTATCCGTTCTGTGTCTGCTTTTCGGCTGACTGTGCCAGCTCCTCGCGGCGCTTCTGCATCTGCTCGGCAGAGGCGGCGCGGAAGCGCACGCGGGACTGCTTGACCTCCTCGAGCGCCATCTGGATGGCCTCCTCGGTGCGGCGCAGCGCATCCTCGGTGTACTCGTTGGCCACGCGGTACATTTCGCGCGAGCGGTCCTCGGCCTTTTTGATGATCTCGTGGCTCTTTTCGCGGGCGATACCGAGCACCTCGGTCTCGGAGACCTTGTTCTTCGCGTCCTGCTCGGCCTGCTGCATCATGCGCTCGACGTCGCGCTTGGCGGCCTTGACATAGTCCTCCTTCGCGCGGATGAGCTCCTGCGCGCGGGAAAGTTCCACCGGCAGCTGGGCGCGGATCTCGTCGAGCAGATCGAGCGCCTCGTCGCGGTTCAGAATGCACTTGTCGCTCGTCAGCGGCGCGTTCTTCGCGCCGTCGATCATCTCGTAAAGCATATCCAAAAGATGCTGCACATCATTGTTCGCCATGGTCTTCTCTCCATCCTTTCACAAGCTCCGCCGCGCGCAGCGGCATATATTTTTCAAGGTCTTGTCCGTATTTGATCATCTCGCGCACCATCGTGGAGCTGATGTGCTGAAACTTCGGCTCCGCGACCAGCAGCACCGTTTCGAGCGCGCCGTCCGACACATCGCGATAGATGAGCGAAAGCTGCTGCTCGGCGTCAAAATCCACGCTGTTGCGCACGCCGCGCACGAGAAACTGCGCGTTTTTGCGCAGCGCGTAGTCGGTCAGAAGTCCGCCGCCGAGCTCAGCTTCCACATTGGGGAACTCCTCGACGCTCGCGCGCATGAGCGCGAGCTTCTGCTCGTCGGTGAACATCGGGTGCGTCTTCGTCCCGTTCGGCACGATGGACACATACACGCGGTCAAAGAGCTTCGATGCGCGCGCGATAATGTCCTGATGTCCGATCGTCACAGGGTCGAACGAGCCGGGAAACACTGCGATTCTCATGCCTCTTCCTCCACCGCGCGGTGATAGATGCTCACCTTGATCTTGCCGTAGCGGTACTCGCGATACAGTCCGTACGGCGCGGGAAGCTCGGGAAGCGTCTGGTTCTGCGGACTTTCCGCGACCATTATACCATGGGGTGATAAAATGTCAAACTGCGCGATCTTTTCCATCGCCTGCTCCAAAAGTCCGCTTTCGTACGGCGGATCGAGGAAGATGATGTCGAACCTCCCGCTCTGCGTGCCGAGCGCGGCGAGCGAATCACCGCAGATGACCTGCGCGTTTTCTTCCAGATGGCACAGCGCGAGATTTTCGCGCACGAGCTTGACCGCGTCTGCACGCTTGTCAACAAAAAGCGCGCTTTTTGCCCCACGCGAGAGCGCCTCGATGCCGAGCTGCCCCGTGCCCGCAAAAAGATCGAGCACGCGCGCATCCTCCACGTCGAACTGGATACAATTAAAAATACTTTCCTTGACCTTGTCGGTCGTCGGACGGGTCTCCATGCCCTTGAGCTCGCCCAGCCGCCGTCCGCGCGCCGAGCCTGTGATGACTCTCATGTTTATCCCTCCGCAGCGCCCAAAGCGGGCGCAATGAACTCGTTAGTTTCCATAATACGTGAATTTCCGTTTATTTTCAATAGAGTCCTTGACATTTTCCCGCATTTTACGCAAAATATTTTCTCTTGTTATTCTGCACCGCTTCGTATATAATGATATAGTCATATCATATCGACCAGGGAGAAAGGAGTATCTTCCATGATCAGGCTACAAACCGAAAAGGGCGAAGTCAGCATTTCCGACGCTGCCCTGTCTAATATCACCGGCGCCGCGGCCACGAGCTGCTTTGGCGTCAAGGGCATGGCCTACCGCTCGATGACCGACGGGCTCGTCCACCTGCTGCGCCGCGAGGCGATGAGCAAGGGCGTGCGCATCATTCCCCACGAAGAAGGGGACATTTCCATCGAGCTGCACATCGTTGTGGAGCACGGCGTGAACATCGCCGCCGTCTGCCGCTCCATCATCAATCAGGTGCGCTATATGGTCAGCGAAAACACCGGCGCAAGCATCCGCAGCATCGACGTTTGCGTCGACAGCATGAATATGTAAAAACCGAGGAGGACATCATCCTATGCACGATACCATCAATGGTGCCATGTTCAAGGAGATGCTGCTCTTCGGCACCGTCTCCATCGCACAGGCACAGCAAGCTATCAATGATTTGAATGTATTCCCCGTTCCCGACGGCGACACGGGCACGAACATGAGTCTTACCATCCAGACCGCGGCGCAGGAGCTCAAGAAGATCGAGCCCGCGACGGTCGATCAGGCCGCCTCTGTCACGGCGTCCGCGCTGCTGCGCGGCGCGCGCGGCAACTCCGGCGTCATTCTGTCGCTTCTCTTCCGCGGCATCTCCAAGGAGCTCAAGGGCTGCAAGGAGGCCGACGGCGCGGCGTTTGCCGCCGCGCTTCAGGAGGGTGTCGCCGCGGCGTATAACGCCGTGATGAAGCCCGCCGAGGGCACGATCCTGACCGTTTCGCGTCTCGCTGCCGAGCGCGCCGTGAGCGCGGCCGAGGAGCACAACAGCGTCGAGTACGTCATCGAGCAGGCCATCGCCCAGGGCGAGATCACGCTCGCGCAGACGACTGACATGAACCCCGTTCTCAAAAAGGCCGGCGTCGTCGACGCGGGCGGCAAGGGCTTCCTGCTGATTCTCGGCGGTATGCTCAGCGCTCTGCGCGGCGAGGAGCGCCCCGAGCTCACCGAAGAGAATGCACAGGAGAAGGCCGATTTTGCCATGCTCAACGAAGAGGACATCACCTTCACGTTCGACACCGTGTTCATCGTCCGCAAGAGCGGACGCAGCATTGAGCCGTTCCGCCGCTTCCTCGACGGCATCGGCGATTCGCTCGTCATCGGCGAGGACGACGAGGCTTTCAAAGTCCACGTTCACACCGACATTCCGGGCGAGGCGCTGACCGAGGCGCAGAAGTACGGCACGCTCGAGCTCGCGAAGATCGAGAACATGCGCACGCAGGCCCAGCAGCTCGCCGCCGGCGGCAAGGCCCAGTCCACCGACGACCTTGAGGCCATCGAGCAGGAGCTCGAAGCCGCCGAGCACGAAAATGACGGTGAAGCCGAGCCCGAAAAGGACTTTGGCTTCCTCGCGGTCTGCGCGGGTGAGGGCCTTGCGAACGTCTTCACCGACCTTGGCGCCGACGGCGTCATCAGCGGCGGACAAACTATGAATCCCTCGACCGAGAGCATCCTCAAGGAGATCAAAAAGGTCCCCGCGCACACCGTTTTCGTGCTGCCGAACAACAAGAACATCATCATGGCCGCACAGCAGTGCATCGGCCTGACGGAGAAGACCGTCGTGGTCATCCCAACCGCCTCCATCCCGCAGGGCGTGAGCGCGATGATGGCCGTCGATCCCGACATGAGCGACGCAGACGCCATCGCCAAGGCGATGACGGACGCCGCGCAGTGCGTCTCCACCGCGCAGATCACCTACGCCGCGCGCAATTCCGATTTTGACGGCTTCGACATCCACGAGGGCGATTATCTGGCACTTCTGGACGGCAAGCTGCTCGGCACCGACCGCGACGTCTCCGCGCTGCTCGACGGGCTCTCCGACGAGGCAGCGTCCCGCGAAGCGGAGTTCATCACCGTCTTCTACGGCGAGGATGTGAATGAAGAGGACGCGCACAAGGCGTGCGACGCCTTCACCCGCAAGTGCCCGGATGCCGAGGTCAATCTGATCTGCGGCGGCCAGCCGGTCTATTACTATATCATCTCGATCGAATGACCCAAGCACAGCAAAGCGGAGCAGGATTTCTCCTGCTCCGCTTTTTTCTGTCCGTCAGACGTTCATCTTCCGCCCGAGGAGCTTCATCAAGAGCTCTGCGTGGCGGTATTCGTCTTCGCTCATCGCCGCAAACAGCTTGCTGAGGCACAGATCCAGCGTCTCCTCTCCCGCGCGGGCGTAATTGTAGCCCGCACAGGCCTCCGCATGGTAGAGGCTGCGCAGCAGCGCGCAGAGGTCGCACGTATCCGGCTGCTCCACGCACACGCGCGGGCAGTATGCCTTGCCGGTGATTAAGTAGATCGCGGCAGCCAGATCGCGCGCGTGGCGCTTCTCGTCCTCGCTCAGCGCGCGGAAGGCTCGCGCTATCTCGCGCCGCGGCGTGCACGAGGAGAGATACGCGTACACCTGCGCGTCGCCAAGTTCCTCGCGCAGAAAGCCCTGCAGCACCTCGACCGATACGCTTGCCTCGCTGCCCATGCAGCAAGGGTTCGCCTCCGCGCCCGGGAGCGTGAGCTCGCTATCCTGTGCGCTCATCTGTGTGTTTGCATTGTCCGCCATCGGGTACGGGTCCTCCCCCGGCGCGACGCGCTTCCACACCTCGCGGCATGCTTCATAGTCGCAGGCGCAGGGCTTTTTTATTTCCGTCATGTTCTTCTTCCCCTTTCCGGAACGGTTCTCGTCTCTATCCTATGCGGGCATTTTTCAGGCGTGCAGAGCCGATATTTCCCTATTTCCCGCAGGGAAAAAGAAAATCTTGAAAATCGCACCTCTCTCGTTGATTTTTTCCATTTTTTCTGGTAAACTACATTTGTTTTGTATTTTTGTGCATTTTGTTGCATTTGCAACTTTTCATTCTCTGCCATCCGGTTCATACTAAAGACAAGCAATGGCAGTTTCTGTAAGGAGGTCTTCTTTTCATGCTGGAACTGAAGCACATCACCTATACCGTCTCCACCCCTGAGGGAGAGCAGACGATCTTAAACGACATTTCCATCGACATTCCTGACTGCAAGCTCATCGTCTTCACCGGCCCCAACGGTGGCGGCAAGACGACGCTCGCCAAGGTCATCATGGGCCTTGTCACGCCGACGGGCGGCCAGATCCTCTTCAACGGTCAGGACATCACGCACCTTGGCATCACCGAGCGTGCGAAACTCGGCATCAGCTACGGCTTTCAGCAGCCGCCGCGCTTCAAGGGCATCACGGTGCGCGACCTTCTGACCATCGCCTCGGGCGATGCAAACCTCAGCAAGGACAAGTGCTGCAAGTACCTCACGCAGGTAGGCCTCTGCGCCAACGACTATCTCGACCGCGAGGTCGACGTCTCCCTCTCCGGCGGCGAGGTCAAGCGCATCGAGATCGCAACGCTCCTTGCCCGCGGCAGCGAGCTGATGATCTTCGACGAGCCTGAGGCCGGCATCGACCTGTGGAGCTTCGCCCGCCTGACTGAGACGTTCGAGCAGCTGCGCCAGCGCGAGCTTGCGACGATGATCATCATCTCGCATCAGGAGCGCATCATCCAGCTCGCCGACGAGATCGTCGTCGTGGGCGGCGGCGAGCTGAAGCACCGCGGCAGCACAGAAGAAATTTTCCCGCTCATCATGGCGGACACGCTGGGCTCCTGCCCGGTGCTGAACAAGTAAGGAGGTAGTACACAATATGATCACCGAAATCGACGCTTCCCTGCTTGAAAAGATCGCCGACCTGACGGGCAAGCCCGTCGGCGCGTTCAACATTCGAAAGGACAGCGGATGCGAGGCGCGCCAGTCCACCGAGCACATCGCCATCGACCCGCAGCCCGAGGGCAAAAGCGGCATCATCATCCGCATCAAGGACGGTACGAAGGGCGAGCAGTGCCACATCCCCGTCATCATCAGCAAGAGCGGCGTGACTGAAATGGTCTACAACGACTTCTACGTCGGCGAAAACTGCGACGTCGACATCGTCGCAGGCTGCGGCATCCACAACTCCGGCTGCAACGAGAGCCGCCACGACGGCATCCACACCTTCTACATTGGCAAAAACTCCCACGTGCGCTACTCGGAAAAGCACTACGGCGAGGGTGACGGCGAGGGTTCTCGCGTGATGAACCCCACCACGATCGTCTACCTTGACGAGGGCGCGAGCATCCAGATGGAGACCGTGCAGATCCGCGGCATCGACTCCACCGTGCGCAAGACGAAGATCGTCTGCGGCAAGGGCGCCGAGGCCGTCATCACCGAGCGCCTTCTCACTCACGGCAAACAGCACGCCGAGAGCGACATGGAGATCGAGCTCAACGGCGAAGATGCGCGCGGCCGCGTCATCTCCCGCTCTGTTGCGCAGGATGAGTCCAAGCAGATCTTCCACCCCGTGGTCGTCGGCAACAGCAAGTGCTTCGGCCATGTGCAGTGCGACTCGATCATCATGGGCAAGGCCACGATCGAATCCATCCCCGCCATCACCGCGAATTCGACCGACGCGCAGCTCATCCACGAGGCTGCCATCGGCAAGATCGCAGGCGACCAGCTCTTAAAGCTCCAGACCCTTGGTCTCACCGAGGAGGAGGCCGAAGACACGATTCTCAAGGGCTTCCTCGCCTGAAAAATTTGATAGGAACCGACGAAAAAGCGCGACGCCCGAGATCGGGCATCGCGCTTTTTCTGTTGCTGTGTTGGTTCAATCGGTGAAATCAGGATAACCGTCTTTGAGAGACTCATCGTAGATCGCACGCTCGCCGCCGATGAATTTGGGACGCGTCCGCGCGGCCAGCACAATGGCCTGACCGATGCGGTTCTGCTTCAAGCGAACGGGAACGGCGACCTTTTTGAGGTGCATGCCGATCAGCGTGCCGCCGATGTCAAGTCCGGCGTCGGCGTGTATCTCTTCGAGCGCCACGGGATGGCGGAACGCTTTGTACGCGGCCGTCGCAAACGAGCTGCCCGCCTTGGGCTGAGGCAGGACGTTGACGATCTCGCCGTTCGGCACAGCCTCGTGCTCCACGATCAGCGCGCGGTTCAAATGCTCGCAGCACTGGGCGGCAAGATACACCCCCATGGGCGAAAATACGCTGGAGAGCCCTCGGAAGATGGCGTCCGCCACCTCCGGCGTCGACCAGTAAGATGTTCTTTCCGATCTTGATAGTGAAACAGGTGTTATAACATTTTGTAACGGTAGCATTACCTGTTCCGAGCATAGTCAGTTCAGTAATCATATTTTCAATCATAAATGTAGGTTTATCTATATTTTATTACAGTTACTTATTATCATTCCGTCCGGTCAAGCCTGTACGCCCGATACTACTCGAACAAAATTCTAAACCTCGTCAATCCGTCCGCATACGTCCTAAGAGAAAAAGAACAGTTGTGCTTTTGAAGCACTTCGCGGATAAATATCAAGCCGATACCCTGACCGCCACGTTTAGTGGAAAAGAAAGGGCTGAACAGCTTGGCCTCCGTTTCCTTGTCAATACCTTTACCTGTGTCGGCGATCTCCAAGCAAACCGGATTATGAGAAGTACGGATATAAATCTCGCCATCATGGTCAATCGATTCGGAAGCGTTCTTGATAATGTTGACCAACACCTGCTCGAAGAGAGAATTGTCCAGATTGACAATCGGCGAAACGGGATCCAGCTCCATCACGATCCGGATATTCCTGTTCAGACAAACCGTTTCCATAAAACGTTTGCATGAAAAAACAACAGTATTCAGCGGTTGTGCCTTGACTTGCGGTTCCGGTATGCGGACCACATCTGCAAAATTCGTGATAAAATGACTCATACTATAGCAACGTTCTATTGAAACACGTAGGACTTCACAGATATCTTCCGTGTCCTGCATTTCACTGAAGGTCGCCTCAAGTGTGTCCAATGTGGAAGTAATGCCGGCAGTCGTATTATTCACCTCATGGGCAATCATACGAATCACCTTCTCATACGCTTTCTTTTCAGCCTTAAAGACTTCCTGCGTCAGCATTTCCACCAAATAGAACGAATGATGGAAGCCACGGTCCACAAATGATGAATGCGTACATTTATAGATATTGGCATCGTTCAGGCGAACTGTCTGCGAATCGTACAGGGGGATCGGTTCCAACTCTGCAGCCAAAGAAGAATCCAATTCCGACAGACGCTTACCCACAATATCCGGCAAGGAAGAGATCCCCAACATCTTACGAGCCGCCGGATTAACCGAAAGGACTTCCTTATCGAGATTCAACATAATCACTCCCATCGGTGAAGCATTGATCAGCAGATCCAGAAAATGATTCTGTTCCCTTAAATGCAGTCGTTCGTTCTTCAACTGTTCCATCATCTTGTTGAATATATCGACAATACGATCTGCCTCCTTCTGTCCCACACGGCTCAGACGGGAACTGAAATCCTGTTCCTTCAACAGCTCCATACCGTTCCCAATGATATGAAGCGGCTTGATGATACGGCGATAGAACACAGACAAATAGAGAACCGTCAGAAGTACGAGTCCTTCCACCAAGAAGAACAGGGAAACCGATTCCGTATAGAAAGCATGATAGGTAATGATTGCCAATACAGACAACAGCAATGCAGTCAATATCCAAAACAGTCCTTTTATTCTCATCAGCCGGGACGATTTACTTGTCTACAGGTATATCATATTTCTCTAGACGACGGTACAGGGCTGCCCGACTGATGCCGAGCGCCGTAGCAACGTGTGAAAGATTACCGGCATGTGTCTTCAGTGCCTGGAGAATCGTTTGCTTTTCCAACTCGTCCAACGTCAGGCCTTCAAGCGAAGAAGCAGCCTCAGCCTTTGCCGACAGCATCGTATGGAAGCACTGGCTCTCGAAATCAGAGGCTTCCAAAACAGCCTTGCCTGATACCAATATCGTCCGTTCCACCAAATTCTTCAACTCACGGATATTACCAGGATAAGGCAGCTTTTGCAGGAAGGTCAAGGCTTCCGACGAAAAGCGGACGGTAGGCAAGCCGTTTATCTCCGATTGTTTGTCGGCAAAATAGCGTACCAACAGAGGAATATCGTCTTTACGCTCACGAAGCGCAGGTAGGTGGACGGTTATCAAGTTGATGCGATAAAACAAATCTTCCCGAAACATGCGCTCTACCACCATTTCACGCAGGTTACGGTTTGTCGCGCTAACCACACGGATATCGACTTTGCGAGGACGGCTATCGCCCAAAACCTCGAACGTCTGGTCTTGCAGAACACGTAACAACTTCACCTGACAAGACAGTTCGAGATCGCCGATTTCATCGAGAAAGATCGTCCCTTTATTTGCCATCTCGAAACGTCCGGTACGATCGATATAAGCATCGGTAAACGCTCCTTTCTTATGCCCGAACATCTCACTCTCGAAAAGGCTTTGCGAAAGTCCGCCAAGGTTGACCTTTACGAACGGCTCCTTCGCACGTGAACTGTTCGTATGAATCGCCTCGGCAATCAGTTCTTTGCCCGTTCCACTCTCTCCGGTTATCAGGACTGAAGCGTTGGTCGGAGCAATCCGGGAAACCGTCCCCAGCACATCCATCAACGGAGCGCTCTGGCCTATGATCTTGTCAAAATGAAATTTATTATCGGCATCCAGGCGGTTCAATGGCATTTTCTGCTCCTTCTTCTGTTCACTTAGTTCGATCGCCGTACGGATAGATTTCAGCAGTACGAGATTATTCCAAGGTTTAGTCACAAAATCAAAAGCTCCTGCTTGCATTCCCTGTACGGCAAGCGAAATAGATCCCCATGCCGTCATCAGAATAACCGGGACATCGGGCTGGAATACCTTCACCTGCTTCAGTAGTTGTATACCCTCTTCACCGGTCGTAGTCAGTGTAAAGTTCATATCCATCAGGATAAGCTGCAACGTCGTCTGGCGTACGACAACCAACGCCTCTTCCGGCCCCGGAACAGCTTCCGGTTCGAACCCGGCTCGTTTCAACAAGAAAGTTAGCGAAGAACGAACGGCAGCATCATCGTCTATTATCAAGATCATTGATTTATGATTTCAAATTTATGATTTATGATTTGCAAATTTATAGAATTAAATCAATCATCGCCTCACGATCTTCTCAAATTCCGCATCAAGAGTCTGGTCATTAATGAAATCATAAAGAGTGACACTGCGTATATTGTAATAGTAGTTCCAATAGTCGTACAATTCCTGGATATGCTTCTGTTTAGCCTCATCCTTCGATTGTTGCGCATCGTTCAGGTCCAGAATATTGATCTTTCCGATCATGAATGTCTCGATAGAAGTCTTGTAGCGCTTCTCGGCAATCACATCAGCTTCCTGAGCGATCTCCAATTGGGCAGCCTGGTTATTAAAGTTTTCCACCAACAGGAAAATATCCTGATTGAAACTGATTTCCTCCTGGCGAATCTTGGACAATGTCACATCGCGGTTAGATTCGGCAACCTTCACTTTGCCCCGGCGCTTACCCCAGTCGAGAATCGGGATCGTCATGCCGACTTCCACCACCTGGTTTCCCTTTAACCGGTGATAGGCAGCATCAAACGTATGGTCTTTTCCGGTATAACCGATCGTGGCAAAAAGGTTGATACTGCGGCGGTTTCCTTTGGCAGCCGCGACCTCGTAATCGGCTTCCAGCTGACGACGACGAATATTCTTGGCGAACGAATTGTTTTCCTGTGCTTTCTGTAACACAACCTCATAAATCATCCGTAGAGAAGGAGCGGACTCCGGCAGGATCGGCTCGATCACTTCCTGTTCGCTCAACCCCAAAAAAGCACGGAGCTGAAACATATTGGCATTGAGACCGGACTGCGCCTCAGTCAGCTTTCCTTTCATCTGCAAGGCAGACAACTTCAGCTGCATCAGTTCACTCTCGGAGATATGACCGATCTTACGCTTGGCAACAGCTATCTCGTACAATTTATCGGCATTTTCAAGGTTCTGCCTGGCAATATGCAAGTTCTCATTCGCCAGCAACAAATTGAAAAAATAACCGATCGTGTTGATCGTCACCCCTTCCACACTCTCGATATAAGCGGCTTTCGCTTCCTGATAGCGTACAGGCTCAATACGCCTTTTCCATTTCTGATCGTTCACACCGAAAATCGGTTGCGTAAGCGTCAACCCGATAGGCACGCTCATATATTCGTTGAAAGCCCCTTTCCCCAACTGCCGGTTGAAATCGAGAGAAGAGTTCAACGATATCTTACCACCTGTCAAAGCTATATTCTGATCAATCGAAATCTCTCCGTTCAAGCCGAGCGAATTATTTTGGACAAAAGTGTACGAACCATCGGACTGCTGGTATTTGGTATACTGTTTACTATAAGCTGGAAGTGTCCCTTTGAAGTTTATCTCCGGTAACTGGTCGGCAACATGTGTACGGTATTCCCAATAAGCCGTTTTCAGCTCGTTCAAGGCAACTGCAGCATCCACCGATTGCATTTGCGCCAAGTTAATCGCTTCTTTGAGGGTCAGCCTGACAGTATCTTGTTCCTGTGCCTGCAATCCGACATCCGATAACAGGAGAGAAATGATGGCTATATAGATCTTTTTCATCGTAATAAATGTTTTGACCCACCATTGGCAAAAGCTATGCCAAAAAGATATATAACTGATTATCTGCAACATGTTCCAAACAACAGTGTCCGAAAATGAACATAGTGTCCGTTTTCGAAGTATTATTAGTATCTTTGTCCCGTTCTCTCAAAACAATAAATAATATGAAAAACAGCGGCTTCACTTTCCGTAAACGACTAGCCAGTTTCCGGTATGCTTTTAACGGCATCCGTTTATTGATACAAAAAGAGCACAATGCGTGGATACATTGTTTTGCGGCTATTTGTGTGGTTATTGCCGGCTTTTTCTTCGGTTTATCCCAGACAGAATGGATAGCGGTCGTGATCGTAATCGGAGCCGTATTATCGGCAGAAGCAATCAATTCATCCATCGAATCATTGGCAGATTTAGTCTCACCCGAATACAACGAAATAATAAAAAAAACGAAAGACCTCGCGGCAGGAGCCGTCTTAATTATGGCAATAGCAGCCGCCATAGTCGGATCGATTATTTTTTTCCCTAAAC